>Ga0209598_10000455_pt1 | contig 32424 bp, 46 predicted proteins | sample M_140807_EF_Meta_FD_187317 | JGI IMG/M metagenome (GOLD analysis project Ga0209598, IMG submission 187317) | Freshwater microbial communities from Lake Montjoie, Canada to study carbon cycling - M_140807_EF_MetaG (SPAdes) (version 2) | ecosystem: Environmental > Aquatic > Freshwater > Lake...
GTCGTTGGCGACTTTGAGAACGGCAACATCTATGCGTTTGATTTGGACGATTATTCGGACAATGGCAGCATTCAAAAGTGGTTGCGCTCATGGCGGGCGTTGCCAACCGGCCAAAACAATTTGAAGCGTACGGCGCATCACAGCCTGCAACTGGACTGCGAAACAGGTGTGGGACTAAATCTGTACCCTGGGTACGACAGCGAAAATATTGACACTGAGTCAGGGTTAGACCTTGTAGCTGAATACGTACAGACGTTTTTAACAACGCAATCGGGTGTTACTTTAACTACCGAGGCCGGGGACGGTTTTCAGCCTTTAGGTCAATACGAACTGTCGGATACCGATATTAGTGGGTACAACTTAGTAACCACGTCTTATCTTGCTGCACCCGGTTACGACCCTGAAGTCATGCTGCGCTGGTCAGATGACGGCGGTCATACTTGGAGCAACGAACACTGGTCGCCAGTTGGCAAAATTGGTGCGTATGGTCACCGAACTTTTTGGCGTCGGTTGGGCATGACTTTAAAGCTGCGTGACCGTGTGTACGAACTGTCAGGCACTGACCCTGTAAAAATTACAATCATGGGCGCTGAACTCATTTTGAGTCCAACAAATGCCTAGCCCTAACGCTACGCCAACGCCGATCACGCCGCCGCGCGTGCCGTTGATTGACCCCCGCACGAATCTGATTGATCGCGCTTGGTATTTGTTTTTCTTGTCGCTCAACAACATTGCGTCTGCTGTTGTTGATGACTCTGGGCTTACATTTAGCTCCGAGTCTTTGCTTGCGTCCTACGATGCGGCGCTTCGCTCGGTCAATCAAGAATTGCAAACCCTGCCGCCGGTAGTCACTTTGCCTGCGCCTGACGTATTGGGCGACTGTTGCTCTGCCTTAATATCTCAGACTGCTGAAATGCAAAAGCAGATTGAGGCTTTGCAAGTGCAGCCGATTGTTGACATTGCGGCTATCACTGCGGCCATTAGCGCTGCGTCATCAGCGCCTGTTACCAAAACTGCTGACTTTACGGTAGCTGACAATGAGACTTGGATTATCAACAACAAGTCAGGCTCGACCTGTACGGTGACTCTGCCCACGGCAAGCGCATGGTCGGGCAGATATATTACATTTAAAAACTTGCAGGCTCAGACCTTGGTGTCTGCGTCAAGCAACGTGGTGCTGATTGACAGCGCGGCGGCTGGCACCGCAATCCTCTTGGCAGTTGTAGGAAATTGGGCGACAATGGTGTCTGACGGCACAAATTGGGTCATTATGCAACAGGCCGCTAACAACAACCTGCTTTTGGAGTAAACCATGACCGTATCAGTAAAAGTCCTTGTAGCCGCAAAGTTTGCCGAAAGCTCGCAAACAACCCAGTACACCGCAACTGGCGTCACGGCCATCATTGACAAGTTTACCGCAACTAACATCACTGCCACGGCAGCTACGATCAGCGTCAACTTGGTCACCTCGGCTGGGTCTTCTGGTAACACCAACCTGATTACCAAGACCAAGACGCTTCAGGCTTCTGAGGTCTACACATTCCCTGAACTGGTGGGCCAAGTGCTTGGTGTTGGCGACTTTATTAGTACCATTGCTGGCACTGCCAGCGCAATCAATATCCGCGTTTCTGGGCGTGAGGTGACTTGATGATTTACCACCACTTTAGCTCAGGTGTGTACGCTAAAGAAGCGTTTATTCCTGCGGGTCAAATTTTAGTGCAGCACGCGCACAAACATGACCACCTATCTATTTTGGCTAGTGGGTCTGTAGAACTTATTGTAAACGGCGTTAAATCCATTGTTAACGCCCCCGCTTGTCTGACTATAGCGGCGGGGCAACATCACGGCGTAAAATCAATTACAGATGTTGTTTGGTATTGCATACACGCCACTGATTGCACTGATGAAGACGAAATTGATGAATTGTTAATTGTGCCTGGGGATATTGACCAGGCGCGTAATATTGCTCAGTGTTTGAGCGAAGGAGTTTGATATGCCTTGGATGCTTCCCGCCGCAATTATTGGCAGTTCTTTGTTTGGGGCAAATGCCGCCAACAAAGCCGCTGACACTCAAGCCGCTGCCGCTGACCGCGCTGCCGAGTTGCAGTACAAAATGTACCAAGAAAATGTGCAACGGCAACAGCCTTTTTTAGAGGCTGGAGTAGGAGCGCTTAACAAGCTGACCACTGCGGTTGATTACAAGCCGTTTGGAATGGATCAGTATAAAGCAGACCCAGGCTACGCATTTCGTTTAGGTGAAGGTCAGAAAGCACTTGATCGTCAAGCCGCTGCAAGGGGCGGTCTGATCTCCGGCGGCGCTTTAAAAGCCGCTACTCGCTACGGCCAAGACATGGGCTCACAAGAGTACCAAAACGCTTTTAATCGTTATCAGACTGAACGTGCAGCCATGCTTAACCCGTTGCAATCATTAGCTGGTGTGGGACAAACTACGGCTACTACTTTAGGCAATGCCGGCCAGTCATATGGCACAAACGCCGGTGAAGCATACATGGGGGGTGCCAACGCACGTGCATCTGGATACGTAGGAGGCGCAAATGCGCTTACCGGCGGTTTAAGTTCGTACTTAAACTATAACCAAGGGCAAGACTATTTAAATAGACTGCGGCTCCCCGGCGTCGGTGGCGGTAGTTCTTTAATGAGTGAACCATACGCCGGTTATAACGCATCAATTGGACTACGGTCGTAAGGAACAATCATGCCTTTAGATACACGAATTGCTCTTGGTGTTCAGCCGCTTCAACTTGCTGATCCATTGGCACGAGAAGGCCAAGTACAAAACATTTTGGCTTCGCAAGCCCAGCAACGAGCCGCTGGTACGCAACAACAAAGCTCGCAAATGCAAATTGAGCAAATGCAACGTCAAATTCAGCAAGATGAAAATTACGTTAGCCAAATGAAAAATGCCATAGAAAAAAATGGCGGCCCGCCGGATTTGATGCAAGCGTTTCGGATAATGTCAACAAACAGAAATCCTCAAATTTCGCAACACGGCGTAACGGGGTTGCAATCTTTGTTACGTTTGGATGCGGCAAAGAAAGCTGGCATTTATGGTGAAGTTGCGCCTGCTGCTGCTGCACCCGTCATACCAAATGCTGGGCCTGCACCTGGCGCTTTGGGTTCGGGCACGTATGGTATGGATCAAAACGTACCTATGTTTAATCAACCTAATGTCTCACCTCTTAATTTAACTAAACCGGCGGGCGCGCCTGCGCCGGTAATGAATCAATTGACGCCGCCTGCTGTTGCGCCTGTCAATCAACTTGCGGCAGCGCCGCAAGCAAATGCTGCAAAAGCATTGGAAACTGAGTACATGAAGTTGTCTCAGTATTCAGACTTGCCGGGTGTTAAAGACCGAATGACTTTAATTGCGGAAAAAATAAAACATTTAAGCACTCCTGACGTATCGACCATGCAGGCTTTAGGTTACCCGCTTACTACAGAAGGTTACGCGCAATTTAACGCGGATAAAACTAGAAATGCTGCGCCTGCGATTTTGACTAAATATCAAGATGCGCGCGCTGCGCTAATAGCCAGCGGCGTGCCTCCAGATGATCCTCGCGTTAGAGAACTTAACGCAATGATTTTGAAAGAAACTACCCATGCGCCTGCGGCAAGCACGCAAGTTACTGTTTCTCAATCTACAGAGAAAAAATTTGGTGAAGTTTTTGGTACCAAAATAGCCGAAAGAGATGTAGGTTTATTAGACACCGCATCCAAAGCACCTGATTTGGCGGCTAACGCCAACCGAGTTTTAAGCATTTTGAACCAAGGTAATGTGTTTACAGGTTCCGCTGCCGACATCAAACTTAACATGGCCCGCGCTTTAAATCTAGCAGGTGCTGGAAACGATGAAAAAATAGCCAACACCGAGATGTTGGTGTCGGGGTTAGCGCGTCAGACTTTAGGCGCGGTTAAATCTTCAGGTCTTGGTACAGGTCAAGGATTTACAGACAAAGACTTGCAATTCTTACAAGATGCTGAGGGTGGGCGTATCACTTTGAACGCCCAAACTATTCGACGTTTAGCTGAACTTTCACATTCCGCTGCGGATAAAAGTGCAACCGCTTGGAACAAACGAGTTAAAGAAATTCCTAAATCAGCAACAGAAGGTACAGGCCTTTCTACAGAACCTATTGTTGTCCCTAAACGGTTTGGCGCAACGGCAATGCCAGCCGCACCAGCGGCAGGGGCTGTCCGAGATGGGTACCGATTTAAAGGTGGCGACCCCGCCGTTGCCACTAATTGGGAGAAACTGTAATGGCAGGGCCGTGGGAACAATACCAACAACCCGCCGCCGCCAGTGGCCCTTGGGAGCAATATCAGCAGCCTGCGGCGGCTTCTAGCGGTATGCCTGGCCCTCGCAAGTCATACACTCTTGCAGAAGTGCCTGGAGCGGCGCTTGAAAATGTACCTAAAAGTGGCATGGCGTTTTTAGGTGGTGTTGCAGATATTTTTGCGCACCCCATACAAACGCTCACAAATATTTCCGATGTCGCGGCTGGCGGTGTCTATAATTTTATGCCCAAAGCAGTTCAGACTGCTATTGACGCAATTGAAGTTAATCCGGCGGCTCAAAAACGAGCCATAGGCACTGCAAATGCTGCGGGTGGAATGCTTAAAGATAGATATGGTAATTTTGAGTCTATAAAACGCACGCTTGCTGAAGACCCCGTGGGCGCGGCGGCTGATCTATCCACCATACTATCTGGCGGCGCGACCGCAACGGCGCGGGCTGCGCCAATGGCATCTAAAGTTCTAGCAACTACGGCCAAAGTTACCAACCCAATGACGCCGATTGTTGGCGCGGCAAATTTAGGTTTTGAAGTGGCCGGAAAAGGAGGCCAACAGATTTACAACGCGTTAGACCCTAAATCTAAAGCGTACATGACGGCGGCAGAAGGCCGAGCCCCTGAGATATTGAACGCATTGGCCGCACCAGTTGAACTTGTACCAAATTCTATGCCTACCGCCGCGCAAACAGCGGCAACGGCGGGATCGACACGGTTTGCTGCGTTAGGCAGACAAGCCGCAGAAAAATTACCTACTGAGTATTTAGGTCGTGAAGCAGCGCAAAAAGAGGCCCAGCTTGCGGCTATTCGTAGCGTAGGTAAAACTGCTGATGACATTAAAGTTGCGGAAGCCGCTAGGACTAGCGCAACTGACCCGTTGTACAGAATTGCAGACAAAACAGTGGTGCCTGCTGATGCCGCATTTGCAGCGCTTACGGAACGTCCGTCTATGGACAAAGTGCTGGCCCGCGCTAAACAACTTGCCGAAGAAAAAGGCCAAACGTTTCAAATTGGCGAGACTCGCCCTGCTCAAACAGTGCCGTCGCCCATATTGGACGCGTCAGGCAAACCCGTAGGCTATACAACGGTGCCCGGAAAAGTAGCGCAATATCCTGGCACAAGCCTGCACTACATGAAATTGGCGTTTGATGATTTGACCCATGATCCCGCTACCTTTGGTATTGGCAAAAATGAAGCCAGCGCAATTAGTAAAACTCGTGAACAATTTTTAAATTGGTTTGAAAACAAAGTTCCCGAATACGGCCAAGCCCGTCAGACGTACTCGGCGGGCAGCAAGCCAATCAATCAAATGCAAGTGGGGCAATATCTCGAAGGTAAATTGACCCCCGCGCTTGGCGAAGAAACAGGGAAGTTGCGCGCCGCTGGTTTTGCAACCGCGCTAGAAAACGCGCCCGCCACCATACAAAAAGCAACTACAGGTCTGCCCCGCTATGATAGCTTGGCTAAAATTCTGTCGCCAGAACAAATGACCGTGATAGAAGGTGTAAAAAACGATTTATCTCGCATAGCTGAAACTGAATACGCAGCAGGCAAAGGCGCAAAAGCTGGGCCTGATTTGCTGCACACGGTGCCGGGGGCGCAAGTGCCTAACTTGATGAACCGAGTCGCCACAGTCGCAAATGAAATTATCCGACGTTTAAAAGGCGGGGTAAACGAAAAAATTGCAATTGAAATTGCTACGGAAATGTTAGACCCAAAAATGGCAGCTGCTGCATTGCGTAAATCTATGGCTCGACAAGCAGCGGGGGAAAAGTTTGCCGACCCGTTTAAAAACGCCAACATAAGCGCTGAAAAAATACGCAATATCGGCGTAGTCAACAATTTAGCCCCGCAAGACACCGGCAACGCTCAATTTAATTTTCTGAGTGGTCAATGATGGATCAACAAACAATCAACCTCATCCTGGGCGCGTGCATGGCCGTGGCCGGATGGTTCGCCCGCGAGTTGTGGACAGCAGTGCAAGACCTTAAAAATGACTTGTCCAAGCTGCCAACAATTTACGTTGCCCGTCAGGACTACAAAGACGATATGCGGGAAGTCAAAGAAATGCTGGGCAAGATTTTTGACAAACTGGATCACAAAGTAGACAAATGATTAATGCGCGGCGTCATACTCTTTTTGGCGCTGGTCACGGTATCGGTCGCCCAGGACAAGTTAATTCTAAATGCGGAGCCGCCCAAGAAGCCCAAGCCGCAGCCCAAGCAGCCAAGCTGCGCGGTGCAGGAGTTGTACGCCATAGCTTGGTCAACGCACGACCCATCAGAGCGCCACAAGGCCATGCTGGCGTGGCTGGATAAGTCAAAGTGTAGCGTGGATGACTACACACTTATATGGAACGCTTTGCCCGAGTGGGCTGGCACTGCTGATAGCCCCGCCTTGCGGGCCAAGATCATGGAGAAGGCAAGATGAACGATAAAGACAAACTTGTAAATATAGTGACCTACATGGTCACCGCTACTTTGTGCGCTGTCGTGCTGTCCTTAATCTGGGCACTGATCCACGGTTTGTTTGTCAAGGAAGTAGACAACACCAAGATTTTTGAGATCATCGGCCCCGCCTTTCAGACCATTATCGGTGGCTTGATCGGCTGGCTATCGGGCCTTAAAGTAGGCTCGCACATAGACGAGGAGAAACCTAATGTCCCTTGACCCCATATCTGCAATGCTTGACATTGGCAGCAAAGTCCTAGACCGAGTGCTGCCCGACCCCGCGCAGCAAGCCGCTGCCAAGCTGGAACTACTCAAACTTCAGCAGAGCGGAGAGTTGGCCCAGATCACCGGGCAGATGGACATCAACAAAATTGAAGCGGCCAGCAGCAGCATCTTTGTCTCCGGCTGGCGACCCGCTATCGGTTGGATATGCGGTGCGGGATTTGCCGTGCAATTTGTTATTGGCCCACTAGCCGAATGGGGTTCCGCTTTGGCGGGACATCCCGTTAAATTTCCCACAATGGACACGGGCACCATGATGCCGCTGCTGTTGGGTATGCTTGGCCTGGGTGGTATGCGTACGGCTGAGAAGATGCAAGGCGTGGCTGCAAAATGACGCCCAATTTCACGTTGGCAGAATTAACTGTCACCGATCACCGAGAATTTAAAAATGAACCTAACCCTAGTGAAATTGCAAATCTCCAACGCTTGGCTAGCCTGCTGGAACAAGTTAAAAGCGTTTTGGGCGGCGTACCGATCATGGTCAACAGCGCATTTCGGAGCAAACAAGTAAATGACGCTGTAGGCAGCAAGGACACAAGCCAGCACCGGCTGGGATGCGCTGCTGACATCCGCGTGCCAGGTATGGCGCCAGACGCCGTAGTCAAAGCAGTTATCGCGGCCAAGCTGCCGTTTGACCAACTAATCCGTGAGTTTGACCGCTGGACGCACATTAGCGTACCCAATGACCCCAAGGGCAAGCCTCGGGGCCAGGTGCTAATCATCGACAGTAAGGGTACTCGCCCGTACTAACTGCATAGCGTCCTTCAGGTCACCGCGCAGTTGCTCCAAAGCATCTTGCTGGGCCTGTAGGCGTAGATACGCCTCCAGCGCAAATTTTGCTAAGTTTTCATTTGTCCAGGCGGCGAAATTTGGTGTGTTTTGCATTTGGTTTAGGGCAGTCTTTGGGTGGAACGATAACGCACCATACGGCTTGTGCTGGCGCTTGGTGTTGGGCTTCTGTCCAGCTACTAATGTAAGAATCTGGCATATTACGGAGCGCCGCATAAATTGAATCAGTCTTGCGGTCTAATTGTTCGGCTAAGTCCAATACAGTCATACCGTCACGATGCCAACGCAACAAGCGCCGGATGTGGGGGTGATTAGCGGGGATCAAGAATTGCGCTCCTTGAGTTTGGCTTCTGCCCACAATGCGCCAGCACCAAAACCTCCATCTGTCCAAATTGCGGTTGTTTTTTCATTATCCGTCAACCCTACCCACGGGCGCTGGTACACCTGTGTGTCATCATCATCTAGCTTGTCTTGCGCCGCTGTCTTCTTGCTTTGATAGCCTGTCATCATTTCCCCCAAATCGCAATAGCGATCATTGTCAAGCCAACTACCACAAACATCAAAGCAATCAAGCCCTTGACGCTAGCAGCAAGATCATCTATTAAGTCAGGCTCAAGCCCATTGTTTCGGTTCATAAACGCCTCGTTGGCTTCTTGAGCGCGTTGCTTGCGGATAGGGCAGTCACGCCCTTGGGTGCAGTTACCAAAATCGTTGCAACATTCAGTCATTTGTATTCCTTTAAACGTGTGTTTAAACGCTCTATACGGGCCATACTCAGATCGTGGCACGCTTTTGCATACTCGGATGCCGATTCAGCTTCAAGCCTATCTAAATGGGCCTGTGCAAGTTCGCGGGTGATGACCTCGGCTGGCGTCAAGTCGCGGTAGTAGTCCTTCAAAAATTTAATAAATTTCATGGTAATTTAGCTTCCTTTAGTAGTTCAAGTCTCTCCCGCGCGACGCGCAGGGTGTTGTACCGCTGGTGCATACGCTCCAGTACGGATACTCTTTTGAGCGTATTGCGCTCGTTGTTCAGTAAGCCCAGCACTTCCTCTTCGGTCAGTGTGGGTAGACGGTCATTTAGACTTCGCCAAGTGTTTTTCAATTCGTGTCTCCAGTTTGGTGATCAGGTTAACGCAGCGGTCGTACGCCCGGTAAGTGGCGTTCAACTGACGCGCGCGGGCTTTGAGTTCGGCCTTGGCCGCTTTAAGTTGTGCTTTCAATTGATTTAACATAGTTCTTCCATTGCAATATCAGAAATAGCGCGTTTGTCGTGCAGCGCGGCCCAGATGCGTTCGTCCACCGTCTTGTTGGTCAGCATCACGTAGCACCACACGTCATGCCGCTGGCCGCTACGATGCAAGCGCCCGATGGTTTGTTCATACAACTCAAGCGACCAGGGCAGGGACAGAAAGACGATCCGGCACCCGCCGTACTGGAGGTTGAGCCCGTGGCCTGCTGACTTGGGGTGGACAAGCAGTAACTCGATGGTGCCTGCGTTCCACCGCTCAATTGCCCGGTCGTCGTCAAGTGTCTGAGCATGGGGGTAACGCCGCTTGAGTTCGGCCAGTTCCTCTTGATAGTTGTAAACAATAAGCGTGTTAGCACGTTGGTTCTCCTCCAGTAACTCATGCAGCCGGTCAAACTTGGCAGTGTCAAACCACACTGGCGTCTGCACCGTCACCCACTTGCTAGGTATCTCCGATGGGCTCTGTACGGTGTGGTACACAAATCCGCTGGCAAGCTGCTGCAACTTGCCGGTCACCACAGCAGCGTTGATGGCCGTGATGTCTTGCAGCTTAAAGTCCTTCTTCATGGTGTCGTAAGGCTTACGATCGTACAGATCGCAGCGCACTTCTACTGTATGGAGCAGGGGCAGCTTGTCGCTATACTCACCGGCGTCCAAGACAAAAGTGGCAGGCTTTATCACGGCCATAACTTTCTCAAGACTGCCTTTGCGCGGCATCCACTCACCAAAGTCTGGGTTGATTAGCACGAAATACTGTTGCTGGAATGCGCCTTTGCTGCGGCCCAGCAAACTCTGGTCAACGATCTTGCACTGGCCGAACACGTCCTCCAAACCGTTGCTGGTAAACGAGCCGGTCAGTCCCCAACGAATCTCGATAGGTGCAAGGAATTTGAGCAAATCTTTGAAGCGTTTGCCGCTGGGATTTTTGAGCCGCGTCAGTTCGTCAAACACCACCGCGTCAAAAGTGCCCGTGGGCAAGTTCTCGTAGTTGGTCACCACCACCTGGGCGCTTGACGCCAACGCAGCCGCCCGCTGCTTGACCGAGCCCACGGCCACGGCCAGCGTCACGTCGGGTGCCCACTTGCGCTGCTCGACCGGCCAGACGCTGGTAGCGACCCGCTTGGGGGCCAACACGAGGAAGCGCTTGACGTGCCCGTCCTTGAGCATGGCCTGCATGGCCGTGAGCGTGATGGCCGTCTTGCCCGCGCCCACAGGGGCGAGGATCATCGCCCTGTCGCGCTCGTACAGGAAGTCAGCCGCCTCGTCTTGGTATGGCCGCAAATTCATCGACTTGTTCCTTTGTCCATATACACATATACCTCTGATTGAGCCGTACCATGTCTGCGGCAAACAGCTTTTGCAATTCTGATAACCTACCGCCCTTGGTCTTGAGTTCCACAAACCAAGTGCTGCCGTCAGGCAGGCAAGCTATCCTGTCCGCTACGCCCTTGCGCCCCGGTGAGGTGAACTTGTAGGTCTTACCACCAAGCCGCTCCACCGCCCAGACAAAATGATTTTCTACATCACTTTCACGCACAGACACGCTCCCACCGGATGCGCGCAACATCTCCTGAACCTATATCTTGCCGAGGGCGACTTAAAGTATCCCACCCAGCGCGAGGCGCTAACGTCTGTACTGGCGTCCACCCCGCTCCACGCAAAGAAGCGCCCGACTCATCATGCTGCGTATATGTAACGCATTTTGCGTAGCCAAGCGCTATTGCTGCACGGACAATTGCGCCGTAAAGCATAGAATTAGCGTTGCGCGTGCCATCTGTACAAGTACGAGTGACTTCTAGCGTCGCACCGTCGTCAAGCATTCGAGCCACTGGTCTTCCAGCCATTGCAACCCCTAAAAGGCGTTCGCCGTCAAATAGCCCAACGCTAAACTTGTGCCCGACAGGCGGCTTGTTATGCCGGTGGTGTTCGCGGACAAATGCTTGCGCGGTTTTTAGTGATACAGGCCGAATGTTCATGTCAAGAAGTTTAGCACACTTTTATTTTCTGTGCTATAGTCAAGTCCCAATCAACTAAAGGACAGTCCAAATGGCTAAAGACAACAGTACAGGTAAAAATAAAGATTTCTACGAATTAGGGAAGAGAATGTTTGACCGGATACAGCCGCTCAAACCGTTCATTGACCCAATTCAAAAAGACATTGACTTGCTATACGAAGTAAACAGCGCGGACATTGAGGCGCTGGAAGATGCCAAAGAAACACTAATGATTCTCAAAAAAGTGCACGAGGGTGTGTTTGAAACAATCATTGATGAGTCATTGGTTTTGATCAACAAAGCACTGGGCATGAATTATGGGGATTCATTCGAACGGGTTGCTAAACGAGCAGGGGGTAAAGTATGAACCACAGTAACATCGTCGGCGGCTCAACCGCTAAGAGGGTAATCAACTGCCCTGGCTCTGTGGCCTTAGTCGCTAAGATGCCGCCCAAGCCCAGCAGTAAGTACGCTGACGAGGGCACGCTCTTACACAACGTCATCGCAGAGATTGTGATGTCCGGCCAAAGTTCTGAGCATTACCTTGGCACCAAGTACGAAGACCAAGTGCTGACCCAAGAACTGATCGACAACAAGCTCAACCCCGCCTTGCGCGCGCTGGACGAGATTGACCCCAAGCAGGAGATGGAAATTGAGGCCGAGACAAGCGTTAATTTCGGTGACCTACTACCTGGTGTGTTCGGTTCAACTGATCTTATCGGTCGCATTGGCACTCGTGCTGTTGTGCTGGATTGGAAATTTGGCGATGGTGTGGCTGTTGAAGTCGAAGAGAATGAGCAACTGATGTTCTACGCCGCTGCGGCCATGCGTACGCCAGCCGCTCAGTGGGCCTTTGAGGGCGTGACCGAGATTGAGATGGTCATTGTGCAGCCGCCTGCTGTCAAGCGTTGGGTGACCACACCAGCGCGCATTGCTGAGTTTGAATTGCAGTTGGTGCAGGCCGTCAAGATGAGCGAGAAGAAGACCGCCCCGCTGCGCTCTGGCGATCACTGCCGCTGGTGTGCCGCTAAGCCGGTATGCCCACAGATGACCGGCGCAGTCGAGCGCGCTTTGCAGATAACCATTGACAACCTAGACCCACCGACCATTGCCACCTATCTTAAAAACGCTGATATGCTGGAGCAGTGGATCACTGACTTGCGCGGCTTGGCGCTCCAGATGCTAGAGTCTGGGGCCAAGCTGCCTGATTACAAACTGGTCGCCAAGCGGGCGATCCGTTCATGGACTGACGAGGACAAGGCCAAAGTCGCCCTGTTCGCGTTCGGTCTGACTGAATCTGAGGTGTTGGAGACTTCCGTGATCTCTCCGGCCAAAGCTGAGAAGGCGCTCAAAAAGCGCAAGCAGGCTTTGCCGGGTGATCTGGTGGTCGCCATCTCTTCAGGTAACACTTTGGCAAGCGCGGATGACCCGCGCCCCGAGGTGATGCTTCTGGGTAAGCAATTAACCGCTGCCCTTTCTAAACTTCAATAAAGGTACAGAAATGTCCAATTTAGTAGCGTTCTCTCAAGCGGGCTTGCCCGCAGTTTCCTCCCTCGCATCTTCCCTGCGGGCTATCCAATCCGATGTCGGCCCAGCCGGTACGGTCATCCTGAAAATGGACAAGACCGGCCATTGGGTGTTTGGTGCAGACCAAACCGAAATCGAAGACGACAGCACCTGGGCGGTCAACCCTTTCTCCTTTGTCCACGGCTTTATTGCTTGGGGCGACGGCGAGGTGTTGGGCGAGAAGATGGTGCCCGTGTCCCAGCCCCTGCCGGACTTGGACGGCGCGCCCCCAGCAGCCAAGAAGGGCTGGGAGACTCAGGTAGGTATGAGTCTGAAGTGTTTGTCTGGCGAAGACAAGGGCATGGAAGCCCGCTTTACGACCACTTCGGTGGGCGGCAAGCGCAGCGTCCAAACCTTGGCCGTGGCCTTGGCAGATCAGGTCGATAAAGACCAAACCAAACCAGTGCCGGTCGTGCGCCTTAAAAAGGAGCATTACCAGCACAAGTCGTATGGCCGGATTTTCACGCCGGTTTTCGAGGTGGTGGAATGGTTGACTTTGGAAGGTGAAGCTGAGCCTGCCAAGGTCGAGGAAGCATCAGCCCCAAGTCGTCGTCGTCGCGTAGCGGCCTGATGACTCTTTGGGTTGACTTTGAAACCCGTAGCGCCTGCGACCTAAAAGTCGCGGGCGTTTACAACTACGCCCAGCACGGCACGACCGAAGTGCTGTGTATGTCCTACGCCTTCGACGATGAAGACGTACAGACCTGGTTGCCGGGCCAGCCACTGCCTGACCTGACCGGCCATCGCATCATGGCGCACAACGCCGCTTTCGAGCGCTTAATTTTTTGGTATGTCTTGCAGCTTGACATCCCGTTAGAGTCGTTTTATTGCACCGCAGCACAGGCCCGCGCCAATTGCGCGCCTGGCTCCCTTGAAGACGTTGGCCGCTTCGCTGGCGCGTCCATGAAGAAAGACCATCGTGGTGCCCAGCTAATCCGCAAAATGAGCGTGCCGCCCTACGAGGAGTCGCCCGAGTTGACCGCCGAGATGGTGGCCTATTGTGAGCAGGACGTGCGGGCCATGCGGGCTATCAGCAAGGCTATGCGGCCCCTGTCAGACCAAGAGTTGCAAGACTACCATGTCAACGAGCGCATCAACGACCGGGGCGTGCTAGTGGACGTGCCCTTGTGCCATGCTGCGGTCAAGTACGCCAGCATTGAGTTGGCCGAGATTCAAGAAATCGTCGCCGAGGTGACCGGCGGCGAGATCACTAGCGTGCGCTCCCCCAAAATGCGTGAGTGGGTGCTGGCCCGTGTCGGCCCGCAGGCCAAGAAGCTGATGGAGAAGGACGGCAAATATTCCATAGACAAAACTATCAGGGCTAATTTGCTGCTGATGGACAACCCCGACGAGGTGCCTTATGACGTTCAAGAAGTTATCCAATGTGCCGACGACCTATGGGCGTCGTCGGTTGCGAAGTTCAGCCGCCTTGCACAGCTATCAGATGAAGAAGATGGCCGAGTCCGAGGCGCGTTTGTGTTTGCAGGCGGCAGCGCTACTGGACGCGCTTCGTCTTATGGAGCCCAAGTCCACAACTTCACCCGTAAATGTGCGCCCGACCCTGATGCCGCCCGCCAAGCAATGGTCAGAGGCCACGCAATCGTACCTAAGTTTGGTGCGCGCGTTACCGATGTTCTCAAAGGAATGCTCAGACCCGCCTTGATACCTAGTAAGGGTAAACATCTAGTCGTTGCCGATTGGTCAGCCATCGAAGCTAGGGTAAACCCTTGGTTGTCCGGTAGGGGCGACGACAAGCTGGCGATCTTCGCGTCCGGCGAGGATGTGTACAAAGTAAACGCCTCGGCGACGTTCGGCGTCAGTGTGAGCCAGGTCAACAAAGACCAGCGCCAAATTGGTAAGGTGCAGGAATTAGCCTGCGGCTTTGCCGGTGGCGTCGGTGCCTTTGCAGCGATGGGCCGCGCTTACGGCATCTTGCTGCCTGAGTCCGACGCGCGGCGCATGGTAGATGCTTGGCGTAGGGCAAACCCTTGGTCTGTTTTGTACTGGCAAGACCTAGAATCAGCGTACACCCGAGCGATGCGAAACAAAGGCAAAGAGTTCAACGCCGGACGGGTGACCTATATGTTTGATGGCTTGCACCTATGGTATGTGCTGCCCTCTGGCCGCATCCTGTGCTACCCCTACGCCCGATTGGAATCCGAAGGTGTGACTTACGCCAAAGCTGCATGGAAACCCGCCGCTGATGCCAAGGAGTGGCCGCGCGCCCGCCTGTGGAAGGGGCTGGCCTGCGAGAACATCACCCAGGCCGTGGCTAATGACTTGCTGCGCCATTCGCTGCGCCAGCTTGATGACGTGGTGCTGCACGTCCACGATGAAATTGTGATCGAGACCGCAACGCCCGACCCCGAGGCGCTGCGCTCAATCATGTGTACCCCGCCCGATTGGGCTAAGGGTTTACCCCTAGACGCTGAAGTCTCAATTATGGAGCGATACGGAAAATGAATTTCTTAACTTATCTCGAAAACATTGCGCCCGAGGGCGAGGTTATTTTGTTTGTACGGCAGAAGCCTATGCTCCCAGAGCAGTTCCACGCCGACGGCGCTCTCAAGTGTTCGTGGCCTGCGTTCCTGCCTAAAAAGTGGAAGCCCGACCAAGCGTGGTACTGCAACACCGGCTGTTTCATCATCGACCGATTCGACGAGGGCAAGCCAGCAGCCAAGGCCGACGCCTGCGAGCGTGTGGCGTTCCTCGTGCTGGATGACGTGGGCACCAAGGCCAAGGTGCCGCCCATCGACCCGACGTGGATCATGGAGACCAGCCCCAACAATTTTCAGTACGGCTACACCTTCGCCCTTGACGATCAGCCCCTGAAGGGCGAATTCAGCGCGGCCATTGTCGCTATCGCCGAGGCAGGCTACACCGACGGCGGCGCGATCAACCCCGTCCGCAATTTCAGACTGCCGGGCTCGATCAACCTCAAGCCTGGCCGCGACCGCTTTGCGTCTGCCTTGGTTGAGTTTCACCCCGAGCGTGAATTCAGTCTTGCCGAGATATGCACCGCCTTGGGCGTGGTGCCCAACCCAGCCGACACGGCCACAGTGCGCCCGATCCGGCTTACAGACGACGGCGGCGATGACGTGCTGGCGTGGGCCGCAGCGCGTGGCGACTTGCTGGAGAAGGGCAACAGCAGCGGCTGGTGGGGCATCGTTTGCCCGAACAGCGCCGAGCATAGCGACGGCAACCCCATGGGCCGGTATCACCCCGTAAACCGCGCGTATTGCTGCCTGCATGAGCATTGCGCCCATCTGGATAGCGTGGCATACCTTGCGTGGGTGGAAGAGCAGGGCGGGCCCAAGCGCTCGCATGGCCTGCGCGACGAGTTGCTGGCCGCAGTGATGGAGAACACCCTTTCCAAGTTGACCCCGACAGTTGAGTATCCCGACGACGCAGCGACAGTCATCGCCGAGGTCGAGCATCGTGAATTGGGCCGCGTGGAGATGTCCGGTTGGTTTGAGCGCTTTGCGTATATACAGAACGACGATGCGTACTTTGATATGGAAGACCGGCGCGAAGTGATGCGTAAGACCTTCAACGCCTTGTTCCGGCACATCAACTGCAAGTCCCGCCACGGCAAGCACCCCAAGATCGAGGCGTCTAATTCTTTTGATGAGTACCGCCAAGACAAAGGCGCTCGCGCCCTGGTCGGTATCACCTACGCCGCAGGCGAGTCGGTGCTGGTGGCCCGTGAGGGCTTGGTGTACGGCAACCGATGGCGCGATGCCCGGCCCGAGCCGGTGGCCGCCGACGTGTCCGCATGGCTGCGCCATGTCGAGCGCATGGTGCCCATCGAATTCGAGCGGGAGCATCTTTTAAACGCCCTAGCCCATAAAGTGCAATTCCCCAGCCACAAGATCAATCACGCTATCCTATTGGGCGGCAATCATGGGAGCGGCAAAGATACCCTTTTCGCCCCGTTCTTTTGGGCCATAGGCGGCAAGGCAAAGGCTAATTGCTCCTTAGTCAAGAATGAAGACCTCAGTTCGCAATGGGGCTACGCCCTCGAGTGCGAAGTGATGGAGATCGCCGAGTTGCGACAGGCAGAGGCCAAAGACCGGCGCGCCTTGGAGAACACCCTCAAGCCCATCATTGCAGCGCCGCCTGAGTTGCTTATGGTCAACCGCAAGGGCTTGCATCCCTACTATGCGTTGAACCGCGTTTTCGTGGTGGCGTTTTCCAATGAGCGCGTGGCGATCAGTCTGCCCTCAGAGGATCGCCGATGGTTTGTTTTATGGTCAGAGGCCGGTAAGCTCCCCGAAGCAGAGGCGGTTAGCCTTTGGAACTGGTACGAGCATCGCGGTGGCTTTGCAGCAGTGGCGGCGTACTTGCACACCCGCGACGTGAGCGCCTGGAATCCCAACGCAGCGCCCCCAATGACAGAGGCCAAGGCCATCATGGTTGAGCATGGCATGAGCGGCGCAGAATCGTTCCTAGTCAACCTAATCAAGGCGCGTCAGCGTGCGTTCTCCAGTGGCGTGGTCGGCGCGCCCTTTTACGCGATCTGCGATGAATTGCAGCTATACGCCCCAGCAGGCATAAAGATAGTCCCTCCGGCCCTGCTACACGCGCTGAAAGAGGCCGGATGGGTGGATATGGGCCGCCTGGCGTCGCGCGAGTATCAGACCAAGAAACATATTTTTTGCGCGCCTGAGTTAGCCAAAAGCAATAAATCAGACTTGCGCAGGACAATAGAAAAAGCCCCCGAAGGGGCTTAGTCTAGATCGAACAAGATCGCTAAGATCGCGGCCACAAGGGCCGCTGCGATTATGAGCATAGCGCGCGTCTGGCATCGTCGCGCGTCGCCTCATTATCATCGTCCAGTAGCGCGGCCAGCGCGTCTTCTAAGCGCGTGCTGCGCGCTATTTCATCGCCTAGCGCGCGCTGTAGGCTATCCATGCGATCAAGCAGATTAGCGGTTTTTATGTCGCCAGTGATGTATGCGTGAGCTTCGTTCATAGGTACTCCAATAAAATAGCGGCCAGGATCAGGCCAATTGAGACGGCCAGCAGCGCATCGGCCAGAGGGTTACGTGTGGGCTCGGGTTTATAGTGTTCGCGCATTTTGTTGCTCCAATCTAATAGCTCGTTCAATGTTGCGTTTGCTGTACCCGTCGGCGAGCTTATCGGCCAGCATGGCCGCGTCGATCGCTTCAGGTGTGGGCAGTGGTGCCGGTGGCGCATATGGCCGCAAAATGGCCTCAAATAGCGGGTGGATCATAGTCCGGCCCCCTTGGCCATAGATAGGCCACTGACCCGGTAGCAGGCGCCATCGCTGCGTTGCACGTCAATAGTGCCTGCGCGGTGGATCGCCAGGATTAGGACCCGTTCGGGCTTACCATATAGTGAAATGTAGATGTGTTGTCCAATTTTCATTTTGCGACCTCATCGGCATGGTTTGCCACATACCGCGCGGCCGCATCGGCCACCGGCACGCCGGTAAAATAAAAATGCAGCGCTGACGGCCATTCGATCCGGCCAGCGTGCGCGGGCTCGGCCGTGATCACGGCGTCGCTGAATTCGGCCAAATAGCGCGCCTGGCGCTGGGCTTTGGTTTCACCATAATTTCGCATAATTTACTCCAATGTATAGCGGCCAGGATTAGCCCGCAAACGGCCGTCGCTGGCCGTTTGCAGATAACCCTATGCGGCCAGGCGCAGATTAATAACCCGGTGGCGCGAGCCGTGGGCAGGGAATGCCACAATGGCCGCGCGCTGTCGTTGGCACAATTGGCACGTCGCGCAGCTCACGTCGTCGCGCTGCGTCGCTGGGCAGATCACCACCTGGCGGCCGCCTGGCGTGGTGGTGTTTTTAGTAGTGGTGCTGGGCACCACCACCACCACCGGGCCGCAATTGGCATCGGCCAGCGCATCGGCATCGGCCAAGTCGTTAGCGCTCAAATTAACTGTAAAACCCCATTGATTCGCGTGCCGGATCCAGGCCAAACTAGCAGCGTCGCGGTGGTGTGAATAAGTAAACCCGCGTTTGCCTTGATTGGCCGCCACTAACTGGCCCAGTTTGACCGCGTCGACAGTGCCATTGACCTGGGGCAGATCGCCTGCCTGATTGTGCCGCCACAATTGGCCGTCGGGCAGCGCTGCGATCGCCTGGGTGAATTGGCCCCAGGTGGTGCCGCGCGTGCCTGCGCTCACTGCGGCCCAGTGCAGCGCGAGCGGCCCGCTGGCCGCGTAGCATTCCGCGCGCATGGCGCATTCTGCCGGGCAACTATCTTTTTCGGTGGTGGATACTGGAATCGGGCCGGTTTTTACATTGGCCGATTTTAGGGTGAGGTGTACTTTCATTTTTTGCCTTTTACTGTAGTTTATAAACAGGCGCAGCGCGCGCCTAGGGTTTAAATTATGCTATGAATTCGGGGTAATTGACTACACCGAACATTAGCGCAATCGCCATAATTTCTGTCTGCGATTTTTTGCTGCGCGCGCTGCGATACAGCGCAGATATTGAGCGCGCGACCCAATCTTTTTCTAATCCGGCCGCATGGTAGCGGGTGATTACACTGATTTCGCGAATTTCTGATTTAGTCATTTTGTGCCTTTTTGCTGTAAATTACTGTATGGCGATACTGCCATGCTTGTATTGTAAGGGATTCTCTTACACTGTCAACATTTATTTTCTAGGTGTTTACCCTTAGTTGACGAAAATTGTGGGTGCCTAGCGTGGCGGTTTGTAGGCATCACTGTTTTTATGCGGTTCTCCAATGGGGGCGATCAACTGTAGGTCATATTGTCATTAATTTGATGTTAACTTATCTAAACCTTACATTTCACATTATGAAATCTTACAATACTTACAATATGGGGTAGAGCGATTTGAAAACGGCTTTTTGGGTGCCCACATGACCCACCGCACACAATCGCCGCATTTTGCACGCAATGCATGGCCGCACTGTTAACGCAGGCACTCTAACCCGATTGGCATGGCCCACATGACCCACATGGTGTGCGGCCAGGCGCACGCACTGGCGCGCGGCCAGGTAGCTAGCAGCGCAGGCCATGCGACCGCGTAGGCTATGCCAACATGACCCACAAACCACTTGCCATTTTGTGTAGGATTTCAGCCGAGGGGGAGGGGTAGGGCCGACGCGATGGGCCAACGTAAACGGAGGAACCGCAAACAAAATTTTTTTAATATAAAATCCACGCACACGCCTCCCAGGCGCAGGAGAACAAATGTTCAAATCACTGCCGCTCACTGTCCGACACGTCCAAGCGACTGAATCGCGCTTGCAGGCGATATACGACGCTGCCAAGCTGGGGCTCAAGGGCGACACACTGGCGCTGGCCTCTGGGATGCGGCCTGAAGAGTACCGGCACCTGTGCCAATTTGACGCACTGGCTGAGATGGCTGCGATCAAGGGCAAGGCTGACGGCGAGCGCGAGATGGCTGACATCCTGCACAAAGCGGCTCGCGAGGGCGACGCCAAAGCGGCGCTTGAGATTCTCAAGCATCAGCACGGCTGGGTTGCCAAGCAGTCCATCACGGTGGACATCGACCAGCGCATATCCATCACGCAAGCGCTGCAAGAAGCAGAGATGCGCGTCATTGAGGTTGTTGATGCAGTCAACCAAATACAGCGCTGAAGACGAACAAGCCCTGATGGCGCGTCTGTGGACGCCGCGCATCAAAGACAACCCGCTCAATTTCGTAGCCCTGGTATTCCCGTGGGGCGTCAAGGGTACGCCGCTGGAGAACTTCAAGGGGCCGCGCAAGTGGCAGCGCGAGGTGCTGCAAGACATCGCCGAGCATATCGAAGCAAACAAAGGCCAGCTAGATTACGCGGTGCTGCAAAGCGCCATCTCGTCTGGGCGCGGTATTGGCAAGTCGGCCTTGGTCAGTTGGATCACGATCTGGATGCTGGCGACCCGCATCGGCTCGACGACCATCATCTCGGCCAACAGTGAGTCTCAGCTACGCTCAATCACATGGGCCGAGATTACCAAGTGGCTGGCGATGGCAATCAACAGCCACTGGTTTGAGGTGAGCGCCACCAGAGTCATGCCCGCCAAGTGGCTGACCGAACTGGTCGAGCGGGACTTGAAGAAAGGCACCAGGTACTGGGGCGTTGAGGGGCGGCTGTGGTCAGCGGAGAACCCCGACGCCTACGCGGGTGTGCATAACTACGACGGCGTGCTGGTGGTGTTCGACGAGGCGTCGGGTATCGACGACACGATCTGGGCGGTGACTGCGGGCTTTTTTACTGAAAACACACCCAATCGTTTCTGGCTGGCGTTCTCCAACCCCCGCCGCAACACGGGGTACTTCTACGAGGCGTTTAACTCCAAGCGGGCGTTTTGGAAAACCAAGGTGGTGGACGCGCGCACGGTAGAGGGTACGGACAAACAGGTCTACGAGCGGATCATCCAAGAGTATGGGCCCGACTCCTCACAGTCGCACGTTGAGGTCTACGGGATGTTCCCAAGCGCGGGAGATGACCAGTTCATCGGCTCGGACATAGTGGACGAGGCCATGAAGCGGGAGAAGTACAAAGACTTGTCCGCGCCCATCATCATCGGCGTCGATCCGGCGCGCTACGGCGCGGACGCAACAGTCATAGCCGTGCGCCAGGGACGGGACATAATTAACATCACTCGGCATCGGGGCGATGACACGATGACGGTCGTGGGGTATGTAATTGACGCGATTGAAGAGTACAAGCCGACTCTGGTGGTGATCGACGAGGGCGGGCTGGGGGCTGGGATTGTGGACAGGCTCAAGGAGCAGCGGTACAAGATTAAGGGCGTGAACTTTGGAAATAAGTCTAAAAACCCGATAATGTACGGAAATATGCGCGCGCAGATGTGGGGTGAGATGCGGGAATGGCTAAAATCTGCTAGTATCCCGACCGACAGGTTTTTGAAAACGGATTTGATTTCGCCTAAGATGAAGCCTGATTCACGTGGAACAATCTTCTTGGAGAGCAAGAAAGAAATGAAAGCACGGGGTTTAGCATCACCAGACGCAGCGGACGCTATATGCGTGACGTTTGCTTTTCCCGTGGCTCACCGCGAGTATACTGAGCCCACTCGCCGATATAACGCTCAAGACGGCGCAATGCACACATCTTGGATGGGGTCTTAATATGCCACTCGTCAAATCATCTTCGCCCAAAGCCTTTCGTGAAAATGTAAAGGCGGAAGTCAAAGCGGGCAAGCCCGTCAAACAGGCAGTTGCAATTGCTTATGCAGTCAAGCGCAGCGCGCCAGCCCCAAGTAAGAAGAAATAATGGCTGATTACACAGGCATGGTAGCTGTTGGCAATGTCGCCAACGGTGGCGGCAAGAAGAACGACGACTCCGGCATACTGGCGACAGCGCGCAGCCGCTTGGACATGGCGATATCGGCGCTGTCTGAGTCCCGCGAGGACGAGATAGACGACCTGAAGTTCTACGCTGGCAGCCCAGACAACCATTGGCAATGGCCCGCCGATGTGCTGGCGACCCGTGGTGCGGTGCAGGGTCAGACAATCAACGCCCGCCCGTGCCTGACCATCAACAAACTGCCGCAGCACGTGCGGCAAGTCACCAATGACCAAAGGCAAAACCGCCCAACAGGCAAAGTTATTCCAGCCGACGACAAGGCCGACATTGACGTTGCCGAAGTCTTCAACGGCATGGTCAGGCATATTGAATACATCTCGGACGCAGATGTCGCTTACGACACCGCTTGTGAAAACCAAGTCTCCTACGGAGAAGGCTACATCCGAATCCTGACCGAGTATTGCGACGACAATACCTTTGACCAAGACATCAAAATTGGCCGAGTTCGCAATTCATTCTCGGTGTACATGGACCCGACCATCCAAGACCCGTGCGGCGCGGACGCCAAGTATTGTTTTGTAACCGAGGACATCTCTAAAGACGACTACCAGCGGATGTATCCCGACTCAGCGCCTATTACTACCCTGCAAACGCTGGGTGTGGGTGATCAAAACCTGTCGCAGTGGCTTAATGAAGACACGATCCGCATCGCAGACTACTACTACGTCGATTACGACAAAGGCACGCTCAATTTGTACCCTGGCAACGCTACGGCGTTTGAAGGGACGCCTGAAGACAAGCAGTTGCGCGCTATTTACGGCAAACCCAAGAAATCTAGGCAATCTGACCGGCCACGCATCAAGTATTGCAAGATAAACGGCTACGAAATCTTGGAAGAGCGCGAGTGGGCGGGCAAATATATCCCGATTGTCCGCATTGTGGGCAACGAATTTGAGGTTGACGGTCGCTTGTACGTGTCTGGCTTGGTGCGAAACGCCAAGGATGCCCAGCGGATGTACAACTATTGGGTGTCCCAAGAGGCAGAAATGCTGGCTTTGGCTCCAAAAGCACCGTTTATTGGCTACGGCGGTCAATTTGAGGGCTACGAGAACCAATGGAAGACTGCCAACACGACCAACTGGCCGTATTTGGAGGTCAATCCAGACGTTACAGACGGCGCGGGCGCTACGCTGCCACTACCCCAGCGTGCCCAGCCGCCAATGGCCTCCAGCGGGCTATTACAGGCCAAATCTGGCGCTTCTGAAGACATCAAGGCATCTACAGGCCAATATAACGCTTCTTTGGGCATGACGTCCAACGAGCGCAGCGGCAAAGCCATCCTGGCCCGCCAACGCGAGGGTGATGTTGGGACATACCACTTTGGCGACAACTTGGCCCGTGGTGTGCGGTATTTGACCCGCCAACTGATTGACCTAATCCCCAAAATCTACGACACCCAGCGTATTGCTCGCATTATTGGCGAAGACGGCGAGACCAGCATGGTCAAGATTGACCCGATGCAGGCCGAGCCGGTCAAGAAGATTGTCAATCAAGAAGGCATTGTGATTGACAAGATTTACAACCCTGGCGTGGGCAAGTACGATGTGGTGGCAACCACCGGCCCAGGTTATGCAACCAAACGCCAAGAGGCGCTAGAGGCGATGGGCCAATTGTTGCAGGGTAACCCGCAACTATGGCAAGTGGCCGGTGACTTGTTTGTCAAGAACATGGATTGGCCGGGTGCCCAAGAGATGGCGAAGCGTTTTGCCAAGACTATTGACCCCAAACTCATGCAAGACGGCGACAAACCGCCCGAGTTGCAGGCCGCAGAGCAGCAAATTCAGGCAATGGGCCAAGAGATGGAACAGATGCACCAGATGATTATCAATGCTGGCAAGTCGATTGAGGCGCAGGATATGCACCGCAAGGACTTTGAAGCAACGGTCAAGGCGTACCAAGCCGAAACCCAGCGGATTTCCGCTGTGCAAGCCTCCATGTCGCCAGAGCAAATCCAAGACATCGTGCTGGGCACCGTGCATGGCATGATTACTTCGGGCGACTTGGTTAACGAAATGCCAAAGCGGGACATGGACACCGGCCCTGAGATGCCACAAGAAGGCATGGAACAACAACCAATGGGAATGCCACAATGATGTACAAAGCCTGTGATTTTGTCGGGATGCTGTTTTTGGCCCGTGATGTGGCCCACAGCGTCCACTTGAACACCCGCAGCTATTCCAAGCACGTTGCGCTCAATATCTTCTATGAGCGGATTATTGGCGCTGCGGATGACTTTGCTGAAGCCTACCAAGGCCGTCATGGTCTGATGGGGCCAATTACGCTGCATTCGGCCACCAAGACGGCCAACATCATCGACTTTTTGCAAAACCAGTTGGATGAGATTGAGAAGTGCCGTTATGACGTAGTGGACAGGACTGATATGTCGTTGCAACAGTTGATCGACAATATCATTGAAATTTATCTGCGTACCCTCTACAAACTCCGCTTTTTAGCATGACGTTATCCATTAATCACAGCACAGCAGCGGACAGTAGTTTTACTGCCGCAGGGGCAACGGCCTGGAATAATGCACATTCGTTATCGGGGACTTTGCCAATTGATTCTGGCGGCACAGGGCAAACAACGGCGGCAACGGCCATTACGGCTCTGGCTGGAACGCAAATTTCAGGGCGATATTTGCGTTCTGACGGCACAAATACGGCTTTGGCGGCTATTGTGGCTGCTGATGTACCTACGCTCAATCAAAACACTACTGGCACTTCGGCTAATGTGACCGGCACAGTGGCTGTGGCAAATGGCGGTACGGGTACAACAACTCCAGCGCTTGTCGCGGGTACAAACGTAACAATTACAGGTACTTGGCCTAACCAAACAATTAATTCTACAAATAGCAGTAGCGGCACGGTCACTTCGGTGGCCGCAAGCGTCCCTGCTTTTTTGTCCATCACTGGGTCGCCCATAACCACTTCAGGCACATTGGCAATTACCTATTCGGGAACAGCGCTTCCGGTTGTTAACGGTGGTACAGGCCAAACAACAGCCAGCGCGGCTTTTAACGCCTTGTCGCCAGTCACTAGCACTGGCGATTTGATTATTGGCAACGGCACCAACAGCGCAATTCGCCTAGGTATTGGCGCAAACAATTATGTTTTGACATCTAACGGCACTACGGCAACTTGGGCGCCCGCAAGCGGCGGTGGTAGCGGCATTACAACAGGCAAAAGTATCGCAATGGCGATGATCTTCGGCTATTGAGGAACAGACATGGCAAACCCAAATATCGTTAACGTAACTACTATTTACGGCAATACGTCTTACTTAATTCCTAGCAGCACATCGGCTACGACTTGGACTGCGCTTACGCCTGCATCTGGTACGGTCAACAAGATAGACAACATTGTTGCTACAAACGTAACCGCGTCTGTTGCAACCGTAACTGTCGCAATCAATAGCGCTGCGGCTGGCGCGGGAACAAATTACCGTCTTGTGTACCAAGTGCCAGTTCCAGTAAACGCTTCAATTGTTGTTGCAGATAAAAGCACTGCGTTTTACCTTGGTGAAGCGCAATCTATTGTGGTGACTGTTGGTACTGCATCGGCAATTGAATTAACGGCATCTTACGAGGCGATTACCTAATGTCTACTAGGTATAAAGGTTCTGTTATGGCTGCTACGGCAGCTATAAATAGTGCAACTACGGCTATTGGTATTTGGCGTACTAACGAAATCATGCAAGCATTAAAGGCAAGTTTATGGCCTTCAATTAATGCAGCACCTTCTATTGTTGATTATTTAGTAGTTGCAGGCGGCGGTGGCGGTGGTGGAACTAATGGTGGCGGTGGTGGTGGAGCAGGTGGTTATAAAAATGCGACCGGCTATTCAATAACAGCAGGGTCAACAATTACTATTTCGGTTGGAGCAGGAGGAACAGGCGGCACTTCAGGAGATTCAACTGGCCTTCAAGGTGGAAATGGTACTAATTCTGTTTTTGAATCAATAACATCAACAGGTGGTGGTGGCGCTGGTTCTGGAGATAGTGCTACTGGATACGCAGGAAAATCAGGCGGATCAGGTGGGGGCGGAGCTTCGTATGGCGGCACTAACGGCTCAGGAGGGGCAGCATCTCCTTCTGGTCAAGGTAATGCAGGCGGAAATGGTTTAACTGATGCTGCAACATACCGCGATGGAGGCGGCGGCGGTGGAGCAGGAGTCGCAGGCGGTAATGTTACTGGCCCATCAAGTGGGGGCGGTGGCGGAAATGGCCTTCAATCTTCTATAACAGGAACATCAACTTATTACGCAGGCGGTGGCGCGGGTGGTTGGTTTTCAGGCACTAATTCAGTAGCAGGTTTAGGCGGCGGAGGTACACAAAACGTAGCAGGAACTGCAAACACTGGTGGCGGTGGCGGCGCAGGACAAGGTTCAATAGCACCGGGTAAAGCTGGCGGTTCTGGAATAGTTATTGTTGCTTATTCAACCGCTTTTGATAGCATTTCTACTTTTTCTGCTGGTTTAGTCGTTAACGGCGTAACTACTACGGGTTCTAATGTTCCATCTCCAGATACGACATCACGTTCTGGGTACAAAGTTTACAAATTCACAGCCGGTACAGGGACAATAGGATGGGATGGTTCTGCTCCAGTAACACCAACTGCACCTTCAACTGTTAACTATTTAGTTGTTGCTGGTGGCGGTGGTGCTGCTGGAGTAGATGGTGGTGGTGGTGGGGCGGGTGGCTTTAAAACAGCCACAGGATTTTCTGTTGCCGCTTCAACAAGCTATACGGTCACAGTTGGTTCTGGCGGTACTGGAGCGCCATATACAGCTACGGCAACTTCCGGCAGCAACTCTGTTTTCTCAAGCATAACGTCAACCGGTGGCGGTTATGGTATGTGGTCTGGACAAACAGGCGGCAACGGCGGTTCTGGCGGCGGTGGATGTGACGGTGGTTCTGGTGGAACAGGTGTTTCTGGGCAAGGTTTTGCTGGTGGAGCAAGTACAGGTGGTACGTTAGGTGGCAATACTTCTGGAGGCGGTGGTGGTGGAGCTTCTGCTGTTGGTGTTGCAGGAACAACTACTACTGGCGGTAACGGTGGCGCTGGAACATCATCATCAATTACTGGAACTGCAACAACTTACGCAGGCGGCGGTGGTGGAGGTAAGGTTTCAAGCCCCGGAACAGGCGGTGCTGGAGGTGGTGGAAACGCTACTACAGGTGGCGCTGTAGGAAATGCTGGTACAGCTAATACTGGTGGCGGTGGGGGTGCTGTAGGTGGTTCAGTAGCCACAGCCAATGCAGGTGGTGCTGGTGGCTCTGGTATTGTGGTTATTTCTTACTCCGATACATCTTCAGACATTGCATCATTCTCTAGTGGGTTAGTAGTTAACGGTGTTACCACAACAGGGTCTAACGTCCCTGCTTCGGATACAACATCTTCCGCTGGTTACAAAGTTTATAAATTCACTGCCGGTACTGGCACATTTCAATGGTAGGAAATATGGCACATTTTGCACAACTTGACGAAAATAACATTGTTGTCCAAGTAATTGTTGGAGTAGATGAACCGCATGATGGCGAGGCTATCTATTTTCAGACAACAGGCAAAGTTTGGAAAAAGACCAGCTACAACACTGTTGGTGGAGTACATTCGTTAGGCGGTACACCATTTCGCAAAAACTACGCTGGAATTGGGTTCATTTATGATGCCCAACGGGATGCTTTCATTGCATCGCAACCATATCCAAGCTGGGTTCTTAATGAGCAGACTTGCCAATGGGATTCGCCGGTACAATACCCTAGCGATGACAAAAAATACGGTTGGGATGAACAAACTATTTCTTGGAAAGAAATTGCTTGAACACTTTTTTTAACGGCGCGTTTTTTAACGGGCCATTTTTTAACGCACCGCGCACTTTTTTTAACGGAGCGTTTTTTGAAGGACCTTTTTTTGAAACGCAAAACACTTTTTTTGGTGGGGCGTTTTTTGAAGGTGCATTTTTTAACGCTACGTCAGTTTACGCAACGCAACTTTTTGTCGAGTTAAGATCATTTACTGAAAGAAGGAGATTCTAATGGCGCTCAATCTTAAGGCTATCACTTCTGTCCTGGGCTACCAGCAGATCACCAGCTTGTCCGCAGCTACGGCCCTGACCGTACCTCAAAAAAATATTGGCGGCCTTGCGGGGTCGCCCCGTATTGCCATCATTACGCCTGAGACTCAAGCCGTGCGCTGGCGAGATGACGGTGTGGCCCCAACTGCTTCGGTTGGAATGCCACTTGCTGCCGGTGTCACTTTGCAATACGATGGCGACTTGACTCAAATCAAGTTCATTGAGCAAAGTGCCAGTGCAAAGCTAAACATTACTTATTATTCGTAAGGAGCCGTTATGGACTTTCATGGCGAAGGTGGCTCAATGAGCCCCGCAAATTTAATTGAGTACATCCAAAAGCAGCTTCCTACTGATTTGACCACCTTGGTCAATTTGCAAGCTGAATTGGCCCAGCGCCAAGGCGCAATGTCTGCGGTTCAAGATGCTGCCGCAGATCGGGCTAAGGCTGCTGACGAATTGGCTTCTGCTAAAGACCAAGCTGCGGCTATGGTTGCGTCTGCCAAAGATATGGAAGCTGCGGCCAAAGCCAAAGTTGCTGACCTTAAGGCGCGTGAAGCTGCGTTGGCCGACAGCGTTAAAGCATTTGAAACGGCTAGCGCAGCGCGTGAAACGGCCCTAGATGCGCGTAAAAAGACATCTGATACCCGTGAGATGCATCAACAGCAAACGCAAGCCAATCTTGACGCTTTAAGCGCGTCATTGGAAGCACAAGAAGCTGCGCTGCAAACTCGCGTTAAAGCCTTCCAAGATAAAGTTGCTGCAATTAGCGCGTAAGGACAAAAATCATGGCCGTCTTTCTCTCCCCCGTGGGCGGCGTTGCGGCCCAATTTTTTACCAATAGCGGTGTAATTCTATCGGGCGGCAAGCTGTACACTTATGCGGCGGGCACAACAACTCCACAAGCTACGTATACCAGTTCATCGGGGAGTACAAACCATACCAACCCAATTATTTTGGATTCGGCTGGCCGTGTACCAGGCGGCGAAATTTGGTTAAGCGCACCGCCGTACAAATTTGTTTTAAACACTTCTGCTGATGTACTTATTGCTACGTATGACAATGTGTCAGGTATTGGGGCCGCAAGTTATCAAGTAAATAATTTTACAGGTACAGGGTCACAAACTGCGTTTACTTTAAGCACAGCGTCTTTAGGTGAAAACTTTACGTTTGTATACATTAGCGGTGTGTATCAAAACAAAAACACTTACACGGTGTCAGGCACAACCCTTACATTTTCAACCGCGCCGCCATACACTTCTTTAATTGAAGTTATGTACAACTAATGGCTAATAGCAAGATTTCCGCACTTACAGCGGCAACTACGCCGGTTGCTGGTACGGAAGTTTTGCCTATTGTTCAAAGCAGCGCAACGGTAAAACTTGCTATTTCTGACTTAAACCCTGGGCTTAGCACCATTACCGCCGCTAAAGGTGGGACGGGACAAACAACTTATGCTGTGGGCGACTTGCTATATGCTAGCGCCACTACAACGCTTTCTAAACTTGCCGATGTAGCTACTGGAAATGCGCTTATTTCGGGCGGCGTAACAACCGCGCCAAGCTGGGGCAAGATTGGCCTTACAACCCATGTAAGCGGCACATTGCCGGTGGCTAATGGCGGCACTGCGTTAACTTCATTTACAAATAAAGGCGTTGTGTATGCCTCATCAACAAGCGTTTTAGCAACGGGTAGCGCACTAGAATTTGATGGAACTAATTTTGGTGTTGGTACTGGCGGCAATACACTTAATCATCAATCGGTTATATATAAAGGTGGCGCAAATGCTGTGTACCAGCAGATTGGAAACGGTGCTACTGGCCTTGGAGCAACTCAAGGCATCCGTTTTGGTTTGACTGCCGCTGGCGCTAGTGAACTTTATGCGGTTACAAGTTTTACTTGTTACGTTGACGGGTCATCTGCGTACTCAATAAGCACAGCCCGCGACATTACGGTTACGGCGGGCAACATAATACCAGGCACAGCCGCCAAGGGCATTAACTTTACCGCTAATACCCCGTTGGCGGGGATGACAAGTCAGTTGCTTAATTGGTATGAAGAAGGTACTTACACACCAACAATTAGTGCTGGAACAGGAAGCATAACTAGCTATACCTTAACAACTGCTAATTACACGCGAATTGGTAGGCAAGTTACAGCTAACATAGTTTTAACAATTACTAACGCTGGCACAGGGTTAGGAGCGTTAGGTATAACATTACCCTATACAAATGGAGCCGCTATTTCATGTGGAGCCGGTAGAGAAAATGCTTTAACTGGCTACATTCTTCAAGCGTATGTTAACGCCGCTTCTAATTTGTTAAATGTCTATAACTACGCTAATGGCACAGTAATTTTAACAAACGCACAAGTTCGTGTATCTATAACATATTTCGTCTAAGGATAAAAAATGGCGCTTACAAAAGTTTCCTACAGCATGATTCAAGGGCAATATGTAAATGCTTTAGATTACGGTGCTGATTCAACAGGCGCGACTGATTGCGCTGCGGCAGTTCAAGCCGCCGTGACAGCCGCTGCTGGTCGGCCTGTTTATTTCCCTGCTGGAACTTATAAAATTGGTACAACCATTGATTGCAGCCCTGTAGCTTATGATAGTTCTTCTTTTGGCGCGCCAGCAAAAATTATTGGTGATGGTCAATTAAAGACTTATTTTGACAATCGTGTAAATGGCCCACTATTTAGTATGGTAACTACTAGCACGGCTTCGTTGTTTAAAGGTGCTCTTGGTGGTAAGTTTGAGGGTTTTACAATTAATTGTGGCGCGACTACGACTAATGGCGTTGGCATTTATATGACTGCGGCTTATCAGCCAACAATTCAAAATGTTAACATCATTGGAATGTCTTTACACGGCATTCAAATACCTTGCATTTTAGGTGATAACGATGCGTCAAATATGGTTTTAATTGACCATGTTCGAATTCAAGATTGCGCTGGATGGGGAATTAAAGCAAACGGTGATTCTAGTCATAATGAAGTTAGTTTCATTTATATGCAACAAGTGTTTATCCAAAACTGCGGAACAACAGATGGGGCATATCAACCAGGTTCAGGCGGTATGAATTGGAAAGGGCAAATCCTTACCATGCAGCAATGTGGATTTACGATTAACCAAAACTGCGGTTTGTTTATTCCTGGTCAATCTGGAGCCGCCAACACCGTTGATCTTCAAGACACCACGTTTGAAAACAATAAAGTGCGGGGTATTTTTTGTCGGGGTATTACATCTTTTAAAGCGCGAAACATTCAGATTTATAACAATAATGCCTATACCGCAACAAATGGCTGTGAGTTTGAAGCCGATAATTTTACAATTGAAAATGTTGAACTTAATGGTGTTTACATTAGGGCAAGTGGCGGCAATAACGCATATACAGCTTTTAAAATTAGCGGGACAAATGCAAATTTAAATACTTGCCGTGTTCGTAATGTAACGTTTAATAATTTTGATTATGCTGGTCAAACAAGATTTAATGGTTGGCAATTTGACCCTATCCCTAACAATGGAATATTGCAAGTTCCATCCTCAACTGAAGTTTATTTCAAACCCAATACCTACATAGGAACAGGTAATAAAGTTCCAATGCGTTTGCAAGGGCCAAACAATGACAGTGGCACTGGCGTTGCGTCTACTTCTGGAGAATGGATTGCAAATGAATTGTCTAGTGGTGGGTTATCACTTAATTTAGCAAGCATTGTTGCAGCAACAAGATACTGGGTATACCTTTATGATAATGACAATGTTCCTACGTTAGAAGCAAGCAGCACAACAAGTTATGTAACAGATAGCACAAGTGGATACGCAGTTAAATCGGGTGACGCAACACGTTACTATGTTGGCAGTATTATTGGCGGTGCAACTAACGCAACAGTAGCAACTACCGCAACGGGTTGGTTAAATCCACAAACTATTTCTAGTACACAAATTGGTGTGCCTAGTTACTTATGGGCAGATTCTACTAATAGATTGCGTATCAAAACAACTTTACCAACAAGTGATACTGATGGCACTGTTGTTGGAACACAAAGTTAAGGACACGCCATGTTTGAAAAACAAACTATTATTGATCGTATAGAAGTGTTGGCAGACCAGACCGTTGCCGTTCGGTATGTGGTGACTGTTACGGAAGATGGAAAGCCTTTTGCCGAACAGGTCAAAGGCAACTACTTTAAACCAGGCGATGATTACAGCGCCGAGGAAGCTAAAGTGCAGACCATTTGTGCCATTGTGCATACGCCAGAAGTTATTGCTGCTTACCAAGCGGCCCAAATTCCAGCATAATGCTGAAAACACGTACTGGTGCGTTCACCAGGGATTCTATGGAATCGAAAAATGTCAGATGAA
>Ga0209598_10000458_pt1 | contig 32383 bp, 25 predicted proteins | sample M_140807_EF_Meta_FD_187317 | JGI IMG/M metagenome (GOLD analysis project Ga0209598, IMG submission 187317) | Freshwater microbial communities from Lake Montjoie, Canada to study carbon cycling - M_140807_EF_MetaG (SPAdes) (version 2) | ecosystem: Environmental > Aquatic > Freshwater > Lake...
GATGCATGAAGATCGCTCCGACCAACAGCGCGGCGAACGCACCCAAGCCGGCGCCGCCAAGCAGCGCGCGGTTCATATTGGTCTGCGGATCGATCGGCACGGGCCCAGTGATGGTGACCGGCGCACTTTCCAACTGGATCAATTGGTCAGGTGACAAGGCAGGCATCGTGCCAAATAGCGAACCAACAACCTCGCCCTGATACCGCAGCGAAAGGAGCCGGCGGACCGGCGGAGGTTCGCGCCCGGGCGGGGCGTCTGTCGCATCCGCCACAATCCGGCCACCCACGTCGCGAACCTGAAGTCGGCGTGAACGACCCATCGGGCCGGGCATTGCAGACGTCAGGTCCACGAGAACAGGCTCAACCCGTTCCCAAGATGGCCCGATCCCGTAGGTCATCTGGACCATCGCGCTGACCTGGCGAAGGTAGGAGACCTCGCGGGTCTCGTCCAATGCCAACTGCGTCTCGCGCCCCCCCAGGCTTGCCAACATTCCAACGGAACTGATTGATACGACGGTCACCGCCGCAAACCCAATGGCGAGCCACAGGGCAAAACCGAGGGATCGCGCCGGCTTCTCCAGACGCGATGAGCCACTCATTGTGACCTCCACGACAGCGGCATCGTCCCGACTGCATTGACTGCCATGGCCAACGTTGATCGCACGAGCGGACCCTACGTACGTCCGGACGCGAGAATGTCACGCGTTGGCGTCTTGTACCCGAACCCAACGACCGTCAGGATCAGGCGGGGCTGTTTCGGATCAATCTCGATCTTTGCGCGAAGGTTCCGAACGTGACTGTCCACGACACGGTCACTTGCGCCGCCGTCGGAAGCACCGACAATGCTCACCAGTTGCGACCGTGAGAAGATCCGACCCGGTTGTGCCGCGAGAGTCTGCAGAAGTTCGAATTCCGCGCGGGTCAACGGAATGGTCTCACCGGCGCGGGTAACTTCACGCCGACCCGTGTCAATGACGAGTTCGCCAAGCGTCAGGGTGTCCTCTCTGGCCGACCGCTGGTTCGCCGTCCGCCGCAAGTGGGCACGGACCCGCGCAACTACTTCGCGCGGTTCGAACGGCTTGGTCACATAGTCATCTGCGCCCAACTCAAGCCCAAGCACGGTGTCAGTGACATCGTCTCGTGCCGTCAGCATGATGATTGGCACTTCGCTATCGCGCCGGATCTCCCGGCACACGTCCCAACCAGACATTCCCGGAAGCATGAGATCCAAGAGGACGAGGGCCGGTTTCTCTCGCCGAAAGGCCTGCACCGCGCCCGGGCCATCACTGGCCGTCACGACCCGGAACCCGTCCTTGGCGAGGTAGGCGCGGACAATATCGACAATCTTCGCCTCGTCATCCACTACCAGGATCGTCGCGCCGATCATTCCATCGCTCCTCTGACAAGTCGCATGCCGATCATGGTCGACGTTCCGGACGCTTAGCAGATTGCGTCCCAACCTCGCCGGTGTAACAGCCCAAAAAATAGGGGAATGTACTTACCGCGTAATACCGGTATTCCCCATCGGGTCCCGTCATGCCGTTGCATCGATCAAGATCGCCCAACCCATCAACGTATCCGTACCGCGACCAGACCATCCGGGCGGTTGACACCTGCTGGTAACTGCTTCGCAAAGAGACAATGGTGGCGCAATCATCATCCGCACACAACAACGGCGACATGATTGGAAACCCATCCAGGGCATAGCCTACGACCGTGTCAGGGGTCGCCATCAGGTCGGCTGGGAGGCAGGCCGGGGTAGCGTGAACGTGATATTCGCCTGACGGCCCGGTGTGGCCTCCGCAGCTGTCAAGGATTCCATCCGCAAGCGGGTCAGCAGTCCCCTGCGCGGGCGCTTCGAACGGCCCGTAAATCGGAAGTCCGTCGACCGCAACGCCGATCGCACCAAGGTTGAGCGCCCCTGGCGTCCGGGCAACGACAGGCGTGAGGGGAATGCGGAACGTGAAGTCCTGCACCCGCAAGGGATTTGGTGTCTTGGCGACGAACGGAAATGTCGGGATCCCGTTGGTCCTGACAACAACCTGGGTTTCAGAACACGCGACCGTCATGGCAGGCGCAGGAAGACCGGAATTGGCGGGGTGTGCGCGCAGGTCCATCACGAATCGCCCTACCGGACACGCACTTGCCACCGCACCAACCGATGCCATGCCCACTGATGCCACTCCCACCAATGTGCCCTCTTCATGGGATGAGGCAAGCGCCGAAAACGACAAGACGACGGTCGCAATCAATCCGGCAACAATGCCTATCCCACCTCGCCCGATCAGCATCCGCCTCATCACGACATTCGCTCCTGAGTGTCCAGTATTCAAACCGGATTCCCGCCCGACGCTAACGCAAGGTTAAGAGCCTGTGGAGATGGCCGCGCGCGGGTTCCAGGGCATTGCCCGGCGCCGAATAGGCAGTACGTGGACGTCGCGCGGACACCCACCCTGCGCGGTTTCCTCCGCCAAGCGGGTACCCTGTCGCCCATCCGGGCCAGGATGCCAACCGGCGTCCGGGCACGGCATCGGAAGGAAGGCACCCGGCGATGAAGATCACGCGTCTCGAGACGTTCCTTGTCAAACCACGTTGGCTGTTCCTGCGTATCCACACCGACGAAGGCGTGACGGGCCTCGGTGAACCAATCCTCGAGGGCCGCGCCCTCACCTGCCAGACCGCGGTCAAGGAGATGGAACCCTGGTTGATTGGGCAGGACCCAACCAAGATCGTCCATCACTGGCAGAGCATCTACAAGCACAGCTTCTACCGTGGCGGCGAGATCCTCACCAGCGCCCTGTCCGGTGTCGAGCAGGCACTCTGGGACATCACTGGCAAGTGGTTGGGCGTCCCGGTCTATCGTCTCCTGGGCGGCCCGACGCGTGACCGTATCCGCATGTATGGCACCGCCGGGGGGAACACGCCCGAAGCCGCCGCCGAAAGCATCAAGCAGGCCGTGGCCATGGGCTTCAATTGCATCAAGACCGGCGTTGGCCTGCGAGGCAACGGGCGGGTGATCGAGACCGCCGAACACACCGAGAATGTCGTGGCGATCTTCGCAGCCATGCGCGAAGCGGTTGGCAACTCCGTCGATATCGCCATCGACTTCCACGGTGCCGTCGCACCCCAGACCGCCAAGCGCTTGGTCAAGGCGCTCGAGCCCTACCACCCGTTCTTCATCGAGGAACCCGTGCAGGCACAGAATGTCGATGTCCTCGCCGACATCACCCGTTCCACATCCATCCCCATCGCCACTGGCGAGCGTCTCTTCACAAAATGGGGTTTTCGTGAGGTGCTCGAGAAACGAGCCGCCTCAATCCTGCAACCAGACCTATCGCACGCCGGGGGCATCATGGAGACCCGCATCATCGCGGGCATGGCCGAGGCCTACTACGCAGCCATCGCCCCACACTGCCCACTCGGTCCGATTGCCCTCGCCGCCTGCATCCACCTTGATGCATCCATTCCGAACTTCCTTGCCCAGGAAGGCGGACGTATCACGGGCGAGGGGTACATCAAGACCCCGTACAAGCAGGTGAACGGCTACCTTCCCCTGCCTACGGCACCGGGCCTCGGGATCGAACTCGACGACGAAGCGATTGCCGACAAGATTGGTCACGATTGGCAGAACCCCAAGGCGTACGCCGAGGACGGCAGCGCAATCGACTGGTAACTACCAAAAGCCCACGGACCGCCTCCGGCATTGCACTCCCGGTGCAGGCCGGAGGCGGACACCCGGACCGGGTTGATGCCCCAGTAAAGTGGGTACCATCCGCGCATGAGCGATGTGCGGATTGAACTGCGGTACTTCGCACGGGTGCGCGAACTCCTCGGGCGCCGTGCGGACACGCGCACCTTCCCGCCCGGCACCACCATCGCGGACATTTGGGCGAGCCTCACTGAGGAATGCCCATCGCTTGTCGGCCTGACCTGGAAACCATCGGTCAACCAGGAGTACGCCACGCCGGAAACCGTCCTTCAGGACGGTGATGAGGTGGTCTTCATTCCGCCGGTCAGCGGGGGCACTGGCAGCTCAGCTCCCGATTTCCCAACCGATCCGTCCCGGATTGACACACGCTTCGTTGGGAGGGACAAGCGATGACTGTTCAACCACCACGGCTCTGCCGCCTCACGCACGACCCCATTGATGCGAACGAACTCATCGCCGCCGTCCAGACCGTCGCGGATGGGGCCGTCTGCGTCTTCCACGGTGTCGTGCGCGAAGATTCCCGGAACCGCAAGGTCCGGTTCCTCGATTACGACGCATACCCAGAGATGGCCGAACGCAAGATGCATGCCATCCTGGACGAAGTAGCCGTCCGGTGGCCCGACCAACGCGCCGCCATCGTCCACCGTCTTGGGATCGTGAACGTCGGTGAGGCCAGCATTGTCATCGCGGTCGGATCACCGCATCGTGGTGAATCCTTCGACGCTTGCCGATACGTGATCGACCGGGTGAAGCAGGAAGTTCCTATCTGGAAGAAGGAAGTCTTCACAGACGGTGAGGAGTGGATCGAAGGATCGTAGGTCCGGCCTAAGTCACCGAACCCGGATCATCGCTTCCACGGAACGCCAGATCCGCCACTCAAGGATCTCTGCCGGAGCAGTGGCGTCAAGCACCACAAACCGGGTCGGATCGGCCACGGCAAGTTCCTTGAACCCCCCGCGGACCCGTTGGTGAAATTCGATGGGTCGACGATCCATCGTGTTCAGTTCACTCACACCCTTCTCGTGCGCCTGCCGCTTGCGTGCCAGTCCAAGTGACGGTTCAAGATCCAGGAGGATAGTCAAGTCGGGGAGCAGGCCATCGGTCGCAAGGAGCGAGATTGCCTTGAGTGAAGCCAGATCGACACCGTCGCCAAATCCCTGGTAGGCGTACAGCGAATCGACGTATCGGTCACTGATCACGACCGTGCCAGTCTGCAGGGCCGGGCGGATGACCGATGCCACGTGCTGTGCGCGGTCGGCGCTCATGAGCAAAGCCTGCGCGATTGGCGCGAGGGGGATCTGCCCGGTGTCGAGCATCAGGCTGCGGAGAGCCCCGCCCAATGGCGTTCCACCCGGCTCGCGCGTCACCAGGACTGACTGACCATTGCTTTCCAACCTGGCCCGCAACCGTGCAATCTGGGTGGTCTTTCCCGCGCCCTCCGGACCCTCAAAGGTCACGAACCGTCCGCCAGATGCCTCAGCCACCCGTCCTGGTTTGACGCCGACGACATCCATGACCGCCATCCTCGTGCCTCTTCACCCAAGCAAGGCCGCCAGAGATGGCGGCCGACCCACACCAGTGAAAACGCACCGCAGCAAACGGTGTTCCGCGGTTACCGGCCACCCGGGCCAACCCGGAACAGCGTGACCCGCCGGTGCGGTTCGCGTCCCGTACTCCGGGACCCAACTCCGTAATCCGACGCAAGTTGGTGCTGCAGCCGGCGGATATAGGCGTTCTGGGGCGGAAGCTCCACCGGACGCGTGGTCAATTTCACCCGGTCCACCGCGTCCTTCGTCTCGGCAAGCACCAGATCCTCAAGGTCCCGGGGCGGGTCAGCCGTCTGCAGGGAATACATCGCCTCCAGAGACTGCTGGATGTGCGCCGCCGCATTGCTCTTGATCACGAACACCGGAACACCCTGCCCCTCGGCATCGCGCACCGGACCAGGATTTGTCCGGTAGTAATTCTTGACCGTGAGAACAACCTCGGCCTCGCGCAGTTCCTTGGTGATGATCACCGGAACGCGCAGGATGGCTATCGCCGTCTCCAGTTTTCCACGGTTCACACCGAACGGAAAGACACGCACCGTCCGGCGCGTCTGGGGCATTGCCAGTCGTCCACCAATGTCAATACTGCCTTCACCGGCGGTGCCATCGACCTCTTCGGCATCATCATCGGTGTCGTCATCCGTGGCGATTGCCTCGGTCCGTTCCCGCACCGGCGCCGGATCGGCCGGATCAAATGGACCGGGGACAACCCTCCCGCCAATGCGCACCGACCATCGGTCGTCAGGTGCGTCAGCAAGTCCCGCTGGGCCGGCAACAGGGGCCATCCCCTCGGCCGGCATCGCTCGTCCCACGGGTGCAGCGGCTGGATAGCCCGGTTCCACGCCGTCAACCGGATCACGCCAGCGGTACCGTTCCGGGCTTCCGTAGCGCGATGCACCGCGGTCACGCCACCCACCACCACGTTCGCGCCAACCCCCACGCCCACTGTCCGGACGAGGCGAGGGTCCGCCGTAGGCACCGAAGCCCTCAGGTGCGGGGCCACGACGACGGTCATCGCCTGCGCCCCTGGTTGTCACTTCAGCCCGGCGTTCAATGGTGCCGTCCTCGCGTCGTGACCTCGCCTCGATCAGGACCGGTTGCCCCCGCAACAGTCCGTCAACCGTCTCGGTCACGTCTCGATGCACGATCAGTCGTTGGCGGTCCTGCATTTCAACCAACACGTCGAAGGTTGGCGGTGCCTTGCGTTCCAGGATCGTCTTCTGGGTTCCCCGGCGACGCGCCTCGTCATCGCCTAGCGTGACCGTCTGGATTCCCCCGACCAAGTCCGTCAGGGTCGGGTTGACCAGGAGGTTGTCAAGCGACGTCCCGTGCGCGGTTGCGACAAGTTGGACGCCACGTTCGGCAATCGTCCGGGCGGCCTCGGTCTCAAGTGCCGTGCCAATCTCATCAATCACAATGACTTCTGGCATGTGGTTTTCCACTGCCTCGATCATCACCGCATGCTGTTGTGATGGGGTCGGGACCTGCATCCGGCGCGCCCGGCCGATCCCGGGATGAGGGATATCACCGTCACCGGCAATCTCATTCGACGTATCCACGATGACCACGCGCTTGCGAAGATCGTCCGCAAGGACACGTGCCGTCTCGCGCAGGATGGTCGTCTTGCCCACACCCGGTCGGCCGAGGATCAGGATGCTCCGTCCACTCTCCACGAGGTCACGGATGACGTCGACCGTACCCATCACTGCCCGCCCGGCGCGGCATGTCAGGCCGACGATATCTCCCCGACGGTTGCGGATCGCTGAAATCCGGTGAAGCGTCCTCGGAATCCCCGCCCGGTTGTCATCACCGAACGCACCGATCCGGGTCACCACCGCCTCAATGTCAGCAGCCGTGACCTCGTCATCACTAAGGATGACCTCGCGACCGACAAACCGTGCCTCAGGCAGCCGACCGAGGTCCAGGATTACCTCGAGGAAACTGCCTATCTCAGGATCTTCCAGAAGGCGTTCGCGGATCCGGTCTGGCAGCAAATCCAGCAGTCTGCGCAGGTCGTCGGCGACGACCGATCCCGGAGGCAAAGGAACAGGCCCATCGGCAACCGCCCCGGTCTCTTCGGATACGTCGGATGAGTGATCGATTGGTTCGTTCGTCACGGTGACCTCAAACAGGGCAAGTATGCGTGAGAACCGGTCCGCGACTGCACGTTACCCCGCATTTCCGGGGTGACGGCTTTCATCACGAAACGACCCTTTCCATCACCGACACGAGTTGCCGACGCAAGGCCGGAGCGGTCAGTGCAAGTTGCTTCATCATGAGCACGTGTGTTTCTGATAAGCGGAACCCGACACTCTCAAGCGCCCGACATTCCAGCCACTGGTGTTCACGAACCCGGGCGATGACTGGCGCAACACGCGACCGGCGGACATGGTCCAGCGCGAGCCCCAGCATCGTCTCGGCCATGCCCCCCGTGCCAGGCGTATCGCCCATCGGATTGATCATCAGCGACAAGTGGTGCGGGCCTCGGCGCGTCAAGCCTAGTTGCATCCAAGCGACCGTCTGGCCATCGGAGACGATCACCCAACGCCGTCCTACAAGCCCCGGGGAAAGTCTGGTGTCCAAAATCGACCAGCCCCCGAGAGCCCTTCGGGGCAAGTCCCACGCCTGCGGTCGCCTCGCCTCGGCGAGTTGCACGACTGGCGGAGTGGTTGCCCGGTACAACTGGTGAACCCCGAAGGCATCAGCCCGTTCCTGCCGACGCAACCCGGCCAAATCAGTGCCAGGTGAAGTCCGAGGCACCGCACCACCTTGGTCCTGGGCTTCGGACGCCAGCAACACCAGAGAGGCCGGGACGATGTAGGTGTGTTCGCGGGTCACTGGTGCGAAGTTCAACTGGCCGAAAACCGCCGCCGCATCGTTGTCATCACGCACGGAGGCAAAAATCCGTTCCGCATGCCTTTCGATCGCCGCATCGCAAAGGCGTCCAAGTAGCTGGAGTGCTCGCCGGTCAGGGTAGCCGGATGTGGGCGCACCGGGCGTGTCACCGTCGCCAGCCTCGGCACCAAGTGCCAGATAGACAATCTCCCAGTGCCGTGGTTCGCCTCGTGGCTGGGCTTGCCCGAGCCCGATCACCCGCCCGGACTGCTCCACCACCAGGCTTCGGGTACGCGGAACACCAGGGACCGGTGCCCCCCAGACCGACTGGACAATGCCGAACGATGGAGACCACCTCGGTGCCCACAGGAGCGCCTCACGCACATCGACCGGACCGGCAACCGATGACCGTCGGCGCCGTGTTCGGCGGATGAGACGGGTGATTCCTGCCATATGCCACCAGCGAACCGGAACGACCGACCAGTCAGGTTGCATCCGTTCTCCGAAATGATCCAGCGACCCGCCACTTCAAGTTCACGCCCCGTTGGGCACCAGAATGGTCTGTCGTCGCGAACCCGATGGTGATTGACACCTGCACCATGCAGGTCTATCTTGCCCTATCGAAGGGGACTCACGCGCCCCGGAATATCGGTGGGCACCCCGTCGTCACCCATGGCCCGCCGGGGGTATCGTGACAACACACGCCATCAACATCGCTCACACAGCCCGAGGGAGATCATTGGATCATGAGCCAATCAGCGACCGGCGCATTCGACGCCCTCTTTCATGAAACCCGGAAGTTTCCGCCATCCTCCGAATTGGCTGCCCACGGCACCATCTCGGACCCGGCGATCTACGAGCAGGCCCGACAGGATCCGGAAGCGTTCTGGGACGCCCGCGCCCGTGAACAGATCGACTGGTTTCACCCTTGGAACCAAATCCTGGACTGGAAGCCACCATTCGCCAAGTGGTTCATCGGCGGCACCCTGAATGCCTCCTACAACTGCGTCGACCGTCACGCACACGGGGAACGCGCGAACAAACCCGCCATCATCTTCGAAGGCGAACCCGGAGACCAGCGCGTCATCACCTATGCCCAGTTACTCGAGGAAGTCACCCTCGCCGCCGCCATGCTTCGGCATCTTGGGGTCCAGAAGGGCGACAAGGTCGCGATCTACCTGCCGATGATCCCCGAGGCAGTCATCTCGATGCTCGCCTGCGCCCGTCTCGGCGCACCCCACACCGTCGTCTTTGGTGGCTTCTCCCCGGACTCACTCGCCGACCGGATCAACGACTGCGGGGCGAATTTCGTGATCACCGCCGATGGCGGATGGCGCCGCGGCAAGGTTGTTCACCTCAAGGACAATGCCGACGAGGCCATGGCCAAGACCGACCATGTCAAACGATGCGTTGTTGTCCGACGCGTCGGTGACGCCGCCTCCATCCACATGGATCCCGACCGAGACATCTGGTGGCATGACGCCGAAGCCGAGACCCGTGCCTCGGGCGCGACCGACTGCCCACCCGAACAGCTCGATTCCGAACACCCGCTGTTCATCCTCTACACCTCCGGATCAACCGGCAAGCCGAAGGGCATCCTTCACACCACCGGCGGCTACATGGTCCAGACCAGCCTGACGCACAAGTGGGTCTTTGACCTCAAGGAAAATGACATCTTCTGGTGCACCGCCGACGTCGGTTGGGTCACCGGCCACAGTTACATCGTCTACGGCCCGCTTGCGAATGGAGCCACCTGCGTCCTGTTCGAAGGAACACCCGACTACCCGGACAAGGACCGGTTCTGGTCGATGATTGCCAAGCACAAGGTCACGATCTTCTACACCGCTCCCACCGCAATCCGGTCATTCATGCGATGGGGCGACGAATTCCCGGCACGTCACGACATGTCGTCCCTGAGGTTGATCGGTACCGTCGGCGAACCGATCAATCCCGAAGCGTGGATCTGGTACCACCAGACCATCGGCGGTAGCCGGTGCCCGATTGTTGACACGTGGTGGCAAACCGAGACGGGCGGGATCATGATCTCGCCAATCGCATCGCTCACCACCACGAAGCCCGGGTCGGCAACCTTTCCGTTCCCAGGCATCGATGCCGATATCGTGGACGAACAGGGAAACAGCGTGCCACTGGGTGGTGGTGGCTACCTGATTGTCCGCAAGCCATGGCCATCGATGCTGCGCACCATCTGGGGTGACGACGAACGCTACAAGCAGACCTACTGGAACCGGTTCGAGAACATCTACTTCGCCGGCGACGGGTGCAAGCGCGACGATGAGGGCTACTACTGGCTTCTCGGACGCGTTGACGACGTCCTCAATGTCTCGGCCCACCGGATCGGAACCGCCGAACTTGAGAGCGCGCTTGTGAGCCATCCGAAGGTCGCCGAGGCAGCCGTGATCGGCATCCCTGACGAAATCACCGGACAAGCCATCGCCGCGTTCGTCACTATCCGTTCAGGGTTCGTCGCCGACGATGCTCTCGCCCAGGAACTTCGAGCCCATGTCGCAAAGGCAATCGGACCGATCGCCCGGCCGAAGGTGCTCAGGTTCACCGCGGAGCTCCCGAAGACCCGAAGCGGCAAGATCATGAGGCGACTCCTGCGCGATGTCGCCGAAGGGCGCGTTACTGGGGACACCACGACGTTAACCGACCCGAATGTCCTTGCCGAAATCAGGTCGCAGTATGAGGCGACCGAGGGCTAGTGCGGGCAATGGCCGCCAAGGCGGAACTGATCTGAGAAGAACACGGTGTGCCCCGGGCTGATACCCATCGGTCCGAGGCCGCCGCGCCTGTCCCTATAATCGTTCCCATACACATGAGGGTTGAACGGACACGATGATGCGCGACGACTTCCCCCGGATCCCGAAGACCGGGGAAGGGAAGGCGGGAGTATCCGTCCACACGTCGGCGCTTTCACGCGCTTGGCGTCGTGCGGCCGTGGCAATCAGTGCGACGGCCCTGGTTGGATCGGTCGCAATCGCGTCCATCGTGACACCCTCATCGGCCAGCGCGCAGGCCAATCCGCCGAGCGCCGCTGGTGCGCCAACACCGATCAAGCCAGCCAAACTGACAAACAGCAAGGCAACCCTAGCCCCGGGTGAGCGAATGCTACTCACCTGGATTGGGGTCAACCGTCCCTCTGGATCTGATCGGGCCGCCCTCTTCCCCGTCGGTGCACCCTACGACGAGTTCATTACATGGGTGTTCATGTCCACCTGCGTCCAACAGAAGGCACTCCCAGGCATTGGATGGGCGACGGGTTCTTGCATGGTGTCGGTACCCGAAAGCATCCTGCCCGGTGCGTACCAGTGGCGGATGCTCCGAACATTCGGAATGCAGCAAATCGGCGAGATTGACCGGTGGCCAGTCTTCACCGTCACCAAACCGGTCCAGAAGAACGGAAAGCCGTACCAGCCAGCCATCTCGACGAAGTCTGACTCAGCGATTGGCGGCGGTCTGGTTTCGGTGCAGTGGAAAGAGGTTGCGGATCCAACTGAAGGGGACTGGATTGGCCTCTTCCTCGCTGGCGAATCAAGCAATCGCTTTCCGCAGGTCGCCGAGCGGACAAGTTGTGACGACGAGACTGTCCTTGCTGTCGAAGCTGGCCGTTGCGATATTGGCATTCCCTTTGACATTGTTCCCGGAAGTTACGAGTTCCGCCTGATGACCGTCATCGACGGCTTCTACCGTGTTCTCGCGGTGAGTTCCCCAATCGAGATTGGCGCGCCTCCCGCGGACGCGACGCCTCCAGCGCCACGCATGCCATTCCGCGCTACGCCAACCCCGACCCCGGCACCTGCACAATCCTGATCCTCGCTCCGGGCATCAGACCATCTAGAGGCCTCATCAATCGGCGTGCCGCCTGACGGTACCTGCTTGTATAATCACCGGTACTGACTGGATGCGCCAAGGTAGGCAGTCCAGATATTTCATACGGGCCGGGGCACGGCCGATGACGTCCACCGCCCCCTTTTCAGGGGTATGCGTGGGCGTTTCCTGTTTTTCCGGGGATATTCTCACCACTACTGCGGAGCGTGCAGCGACCACACATCCAACTGAGTGGGGTCAAGACCGAGGGCGACGTGGCCCCATGGTCCGCGGGCTTTCCTGCCCTCCATGCCGCGGTCTAGCCCCCAAATTAGCAGGCCAAACGTCCATCTCATCATGACCCCAATCCAATAAGGACGGAGAACGCACGATGCAAGGACAGCCCGCGCGTCATGCACGACGACAAGCGCAGCGCGATAGCGAAGCGCAGGTGAATTCTGGACGACCTGCAGGGCTACCGACCAGAGGCGACGGGCAGAGCTTTCTCCCACCGAACCATCTGGTGCCGGGACCAATTGGCATGTACGACCCGGCCAATGAGCACGATGCGTGCGGCGTCGGGTTCGTGGCCCAGATTGACGGCACGCCAAGCCACCGCGTCCTCGAACTCGGGATCCGCGCCGTGTGCAACGTCATGCACCGAGGCGCCCTCGATGCCGATGCCAAGACTGGTGACGGCGCCGGCGTCCTCACTCAGGTTCCACGCGCCCTTCTGATGCGCGAACTCGCCGCCAAGGGGATCACGGGTGTCGCCTCGGAAGACCTGGCCGTCGCGATGATCTTCTTCCCGAATGAACCGCGTGGCCTCGTTGAGACGTGCAGGGCCATCATTGAGAAGGTATGCGACCGACACGGCTTGAGACGCCTCGCCTGGCGGATCGTGCCAATCAATCGAGAAGTCCTCGGCGCCAAGGCACTCGCCACTGTCCCGGACGTTGAGCAACTCATCCTCGGTCGCCCGCTGGGTCAGGACGACAACGACTTCGAACGCACCCTGTTCCTGGCCCGCAAGGAAATCGAGCGTCGGGTCAACAGCGAGAGCATCGGCAGTTTCTACATCCCCTCGATGTCCCGGAATACGGTTGTGTACAAGGGCCTCCTTGCGGCAACCCAGCTGCCAGCCTTCTATCAAGACCTGACCGACCCGGACTACACGACCGCAATCTGCGTTTTCCACCAGCGCTACAGCACGAATACGTTCCCGAACTGGTTCCTGGCGCAACCGTTCCGCATGCTTGCACATAACGGCGAGATCAACACCCTCCAGGGCAACCGCAACTGGATGGCCGCCCGCGAACCAGAACTGGCATCGCCGCAGTGGCGCGATGCCATCGAATGGCTGAAGCCCATCTGCTGGGCCGGAGGGTCAGACTCCACCAGCCTTGACGACGCCCTCGAACTGCTCAACCACAGCGGGCGTGACGCCCTCCACAGCATGATGATGCTCGTGCCCGAGGCATGGGAACACATGCCGGACATGGATGAAGCAAGGCGTGCCTTCTACCAGTACCACGCCTGCCTGATCGAACCGTGGGACGGGCCGGCGGCACTGGCGTTCAGTGATGGCACTGTCGCGGCCGCCACGCTTGATCGCAACGGCCTCCGCCCTTCCCGCTACAAGATCACCCGGGATGGACTGGTAATCCTGGGAAGCGAGGCGGGAATCGTTGAGGTTGACGACGCTGATTGCATTGAGAAGGGACGCCTCGGTCCCGGACAGATGATCGCGGTGGATACCTCGACTGGGCAGGTCTACCACAACGACGAAATCAAGGAACGGTACGCCAATCGCCAACCCTACGGCGAATGGCTTGCCCGCAACTTCGTGCATCTCGAAACCCGGGTGGATCACGACACACCAGAGGTCGATGGGTCATTGCCGGCCGCACCACCGCGCGAGGACTTGCCCGCGTTGTGGCGCGCCTTTGGCTATACGTTCGAAGACATCAAGTACGTCGTCGAGCCGATGGGCCATGACGGCGAGGACAACAAGTGGTCGATGGGCGACGATACGCCCCTGGCCGTACTGTCTCACAAGCCACGACCACTCTATGTGTACTTCCGTCAACGGTTCGCGCAGGTCACCAACCCGCCCATCGATCCCTTGCGCGAGGGCGTCGTCATGTCCCTGGACACCTTCCTCGGACGTCGTCACAACCTCCTCGATGAGACCGAAGGGCATGCTTCCCTGCTTGCCGTGTCGACCCCGGTGCTCCTTGACGACGAGTTTGTCGCCCTCACACGGCCCGAGTTCGGTGCGACCGTCATCGACACCCTCTTTGACCCGTACGGTGGTGAAGAAGCCCTCGACCGCGCGATTGATGACGTCTGTGCCGCCGCAACGCGGGCGGTAGATGCCGGTTCCACATTGATCGTGCTAAGTGACCGGCGGACCGCACCGGGGCACGCACCAATCCCGGCACTCCTTGCGACAGCAGCCGTCCATCACCATCTCATCCGCGAAGACAAGCGGATGCGCGCCGACATCATCGTCCAGACCGGCGAAGCCTGGGACATCCACCATCTCGCCTGCCTGGTTGGCTACGGTGCTGGCGCAATCCACCCCTACCTCGCACTGGCAACCACGCGGTCCCTAGAGGGCGAACGCGGCTACGAGAAACTCTCGGCTGCCGAACTTGAGGGAAACTACCGGAAGGCCGCGAACAAAGGCCTGCTCCGGATCATGTCCAAGATGGGCATCACCTCGATCGCCAGCTACCGTGGCGCGCAGATCTTCGAGGCAGTGGGCATCGCACAGACACTTATCGATCGGTGCTTCACCGGGACCCCGTCCCGTATCGGGGGCATCGGCCTCGCCGAGATTGCCACCGATGTCGCCAATCGCCACGAAGAAGGCTTCGGGGCACCGGCCATCGGTCGCCTCCCCAATCTCGGTTTCGTCAACTACCGCAAGGATGGCGAGGTCCACGGCTACAACCGCCAGGCCGTCATCGCCATGCAGGAAGCTTCCAAAACCGGCAACTACGACGACTACCGCAAGTTCGAAGGTCTCGTGAACGGCGGCGCGCCACGTGCGCTGCGAGACATCATGGAGTGGTCGCCGGTTGGACCACCCGTACCGATCGACGAAGTCGAACCGATCGCCGCGATCATCAGCCGCTTCAACACCACCGCGATGTCACTGGGAGCCCTTTCACCCGAGGCACACCAGACCCTCGCGATCGCCATGAACCGGATCGGTGCGAAGTCAAACACCGGCGAAGGTGGTGAGGACCCTGACTGGTGGAAGCCATTCCCGGACGGCCCGTACAAGGGCGAGCGCGCAAACTCCAAGATCAAGCAGGTGGCGAGTGGACGCTTCGGCGTGACACCCGAATATCTCCAGCAGGCAGAAGAACTCGAGATCAAGATGGCACAGGGGGCCAAGCCCGGTGAGGGGGGACAGATCCCTGCCACCAAGGTCACACCCCTCATCGCCCGTCTGCGCCACGCCATCCCCGGGATCACCTTGGTCAGTCCTCCACCACACCACGACATCTACTCCATTGAGGACCTTGCCCAACTCATCTACGACCTCAAGGCGGCCAATCCACGTGCCAAGGTCGGAGTAAAGCTCGTCGCGGAGACGGGTGTAGGCACGATTGCCGCGGGGGTTGCCAAGGCATACGCCGATTACATCCTGATCGCCGGTCACGACGGGGGCACCGGAGCAAGTCCGCTGTCGAGCATCAAGCACGCCGGATGCCCGTGGGAAATGGGCCTGGCCGAGACGCAGCAGGTTCTCGTTCTCAACGGTCTGCGAGGACGCGTGCGACTCCGTACCGACGGGGGCATGAAGACCGGTCGAGACATCATCATGGCTGCCCTGCTTGGTGCCGAGGAATATGGGTTCGGTACCGGTGCGGTCATCGCCATCGGTTGCGACATGGCCCGCCAATGCCACCTCAACACCTGCCCGACGGGCATTGCCACCCAGCGCGCTGACCTTCGCGCCAAGTTCACTGGCGTGCCGGAAATGGTCATTCACTTCCTCAGCCACATCGCGCAGGACGTGCGGGAAATCCTGGCGTCGATGGGCGCGCGATCACTCGACGAGATCATCGGCCGCAGCACCCTCTTGCAGCAGTCGTGGCTCGCCGATCATCCGCGCGCGAACCTCCTGGACCTCACCGCCCTGACAACCGATGTCGATCCGAACCGGCGGTACGCACACCGATGCGAGCAACCGCGCAACGATCGTCCGGGGGACGTCATGCTTGACGATGAACTCCGGGAAGCCGCGGAACCGGCCCTTGCCGGTCTGCATCCCGTCACGCTTGACGTCAAGGTCCGCACAAGCCACCGTACCGTCGGCGCGCGACTTTCAGGCGAGATTGCCCGGCGCCATGGTGACGCCGGACTGCCTGACGGGATGCTCACCATCCGAGCCACGGGTAGCGCCGGACAGTCCTTCGGCGCATTCCTCACGCCCGGTGTCACGCTTACGCTTGAAGGCGAATCGAACGACTACGTGGGCAAGGGCATGCATGGTGGTCGCATCGTCGTCACACCACCCGCCAATGCTGCTTTCGCGGGTCACCGCAATTCCCTGATCGGGAACACCGTCCTGTACGGCGCCACGGGTGGCCAACTCTTTGTCAGCGGCCGTGCCGGCGAACGGTTCGCCGTCCGCAATTCCGGTGCGCACGCGGTTGTCGAAGGCGCGGGAGACCACTGCTGCGAATACATGACCGGTGGTGTCGTCGTGGTCCTTGGAGAGACCGGCCGCAACTTCGCTGCCGGCATGTCAGCCGGACTCGCCTACGTCCTCGACGAGACCAGCCAGTTCCCAGCCAAGGTCAACCGGGACATGGTCGGTGTCGAACGCCTCGAAAAGGGCTCCGAAGCCGAAGCGTCAGTCCGCAAGCTCATCGCTCTTCACGCCGAGGCAACCGGGAGCGCACGTGCCTCGAACATCATTGCCCAATGGGATCACTTCGGTCCCTTGTTCTGGGCAGTTGTTCCCCATACCCCACAGATCGATACAACCCTGCTTCCCTCGCACGTCGCCGCACGCGCTGCCGCCGCAGCACGCTAGCGGCTACCACGTCCAGATCGTCGCCAACGGACCGGTGCCTGCAAATGGCACCGGTCCTGTCGTTTCACCCGGATCTTTCGGAAGAAAATGACATGAACGGCCACGACTGGAGTACGATGACAGGGATGATCGACGCGCCATCAACGACCCTCACCCATCTCACCGAGAGTGGTGATGCCTTCATGGTCGATGTCGGGCCAAAGTCAGAGTCCCTTCGCGAGGCAACCGCCCGGGCGACGATTGTCATGCAGGCAAGCACCGCTGCCCTGATCCAGGATGGGGGACTGCCCAAGGGCGACGTCCTTGCCGTCTCACGGATCGCGGGACTGATGGGCGCCAAGCGCACGCCGGATCTCATTCCACTCTGCCATCCAATCATGATCACCGGGGCCGATGTCTTGTTCGAGTGGGACCTCCCCGAAACGACCGCAAAAGATCACGCAACCGGCAATCACACGACCACGGCACGGTTACACATCCATGCAACGGTACGCACTGTGGGAAAGACAGGTGTCGAGATGGAGGCCTTGACGGCCGCAACCGTTTCCGCCCTGACGATCTACGATATGTGCAAGGCCGTCGATCGTGGCATGATGATCGACAAGGTCTTCCTGCTAAGGAAGTCCGGAGGACGCAGTGGAACGTATGACGCGTCGCACGACCTCAACGGCGAACCCACCAGAGACTGACACCGCATTCAGCGCCATCCAGCTGGAAGGTCAGGTGGCAGCCGCAGAACCCAGCGTGCCTGGAAACGCTATCGTCGCGGTTCCCTGGACCCGGCCCGACCGGATTGCCAAGGCCATTTCACTGATCTTCCTCCCCCCGGTTGTCGCGATCGTCACCCTGGCAATCCTTAGCCTGCACTTCTCGGACACTACCCAGGAAGCAGTCTGGGCGGCGGTCATCGCATCAATCTTCGTATCGATCATCCCAGTCACGTACATTGCCTACCTCCTGAGGCACTCGCACCTGTCCGGTGGATACGAGTTGATGTACCAGCAGGAGCGATTGCGTCCATACCTGTTCTCAGCAGCGAGCAGTGGGCTAGGAAATGCCGCCCTGTGGTGGATCGGGGCGCCTGCACCTGTGGTAGCCCTCACGTCGTGTTACGGGATCTCCGCAATCCTTCTCGCGGTCATCAACCGCTACTGGAAGATATCGGCGCACGCCGCCGGAGCCGCCATGGGCGTCGGTGCCATGGTGGTCGCGTTCGGGACTCCCGCACTACCCTTCGCGGTGATCCTCCCGGCTGTGTGTTGGGCGAGAGTCCGCATCCACATGCACAGCACACCTCAAGTTTGCGCCGGTGCCCTGTTCGGCACACTGAGCAGCTTTGCACCGTTCGCCGTCTTCGGGATCAGGTAGCCCACCTCCCGGTTCACGCCCCAGAGCCGGCCGGAAACCATGCGTCCAAGTGAAGATGGCGCGTGTCTGAGCGTTTGCCGTTCTTTCGATATATATGGCAAACTTGGAGACAATGGTAGATTCGTCTGACGAACGCACGAACGGCCCGGAACAGGGCGACAATCCGGGCACGCAAGAGAACCAATCCGACGCCGAAGGTGCCGAGGAAACCCTTGGCGATGACGGTTCAGACGCGCTGATCCTCCCCGTACTGACGGCACCCGCCGCCCCCATCAATCTCGGGGCGAACAACGGCGGCGGTACGTACGCGGGTGACGTCCAGCAGGTCCAGATTGAAGTTCAGATGCGCACCGCGTACCTGGACTACGCGGTCAGCGTCATCGTCGGACGCGCCTTTCCGGATGCCCGTGACGGCCTCAAGCCGGTCCACCGTCGTGTTCTCTACACGATGCTTGAAGAAAACATCCGGGCGAACGGGCCGTACAAGAAGAGTGCCCGGACCGTTGGCAACGTCATCGCCAAGTATCACCCTCATGGCGAGTCGTCGATCTACGACGCCCTCGTCCGCATGGCGCAGCCATTCAGCCTGCGGTACCCACTCGTTGACGGCCAGGGCAACTTTGGCTCGGTCGATAACGACCCGGCAGCGGCGATGCGCTACACCGAAGCACGCCTGACCGCGGTTGCTGAGGAACTCCTTGCCGATATCGACAAGGACACCATCGACTTCAACGACAACTTCGATGCCACCGAGAAGGAACCTTCAATCCTTCCGGGCAAGCTACCTAACCTGCTCCTCAACGGTGCCGAAGGCATCGCCGTCGGCATGGCGACCAAGATCCCGACCCACAACCTGCGCGAACTCGTCGCCGGTATCACCCACCTCATTGACCATCCCAATGCCGGTGTCGACGAACTCATGCAGTTCGTGACCGGCCCGGACTTCCCGACCGCGGGCTACATCATCGGCCGCAGTGGCATCCGCGAGGCATACGCCACCGGGCGTGGGCGGATCAACATCCGCGCCAAGGTCGAAGTCGAGGAATCGGATCGCGGGCATCTTCGGCTGATCGTCTCGGAACTTCCGTACCAGGTGAACAAGGCAACCCTGCAAGAGAAGATTGTCGAACTGGTCAAGGACAAGAAACTCGACGGCATCGCCGACCTCCGAGATGAGTCGGACCGGCAAGGCATGCGCCTCGTCATCGAACTCAAGCGTGATGCACGCCCGGATTCGGTCCGCAACAACCTGTTCAAGCACACCACCCTGCAGACCGCCTTCAACGTCAACATGGTGGCGGTCATCGGACAGCAACCAAAGTTGCTGACGCTGGTCACCGCGTTGCAGTGCTACATCGACTACCGCATCGAAGTCATTGGGAGACGCACCCGCTTCGACCTCCGGAAGGCACGCGATCGCGCACACATCCTTGAAGGCCTGACCCGGGCCCTTGATCGCCTAGACGAAGTGATCGCGACAATCCGCGCCGCCTCAAGTACCGAGGAAGCGCGCACGAACCTGATCACCATCTTTGGCCTCTCCGAAGTACAGGCCAACGCCATCCTGGACATGCAGCTGCGTCGCCTCGTTCTGCTCGAACGGCAGCGACTGCTTGACGAACTCGCGGTCCTCCGTGCGACCATCACCGATCTCGAGGACATCATCGACACACCCACCCGCGTCCGACAGATCATCAAGGACGAACTTGCCGAACTCGGAACCAAGTACGGCGACGCACGCCGGACGGTCATCATGCCCGATGAGGACGGCTACCTGTCCGAAGCCGATCTTCAACCCCGCCAATCCGTCCTCGTCTGCCTGACGGAACGGGGCTACGCCAAGCGAATGGTTCCGGACACGTATGTGCAGCAGTCGCGTGGGGGTCGTGGACGACGAGGCATCGCCACCAAGGACGATGATGGTGTCCGCGTTCTCACACTCGCAAACACGCACGATTGGTTGCTCGTATTCACCAACCGCGGTCGCGTCCTTCGCACCCGGGTCTGGGCACTTCCGGAGGTTCTTCCAAACGCCCGTGGCACGTCGATTACGAACCTGGTTGCAATCGACGCCGACGAGCGTGTCACGTCGGTCATCACCATGCCAGACTCGGAGAGCACAGGCTTCCTGGTCTTTGCGACTCGTCGTGGTGAGATCAAGCGCAATGCCTATTCGCAATACGCCAACCTCCGACAGAATGGTCTGAAGACCATGGACATCGACGAGGGCGACGAACTCGGATGGGTCGTGCGCACGTCCGGTGAGGATCGTCTCGCCCTTGTCACCGCCAGTGGACAGGCGATCACCTTTATGGAAACCGACCTGCGACAGAGTGGTCGCACCAGTGGCGGCGTCCGGGGCGTCCGCTTGCGCGACGATGACAAGTGCATCGGGTTCGTCGTGTGCCCGCCCGAAGGGTCGCTCGTTGTGGTCAGCTCCAATGGCATCGGCAAGCAGACGCCGTGGGCAAATTTCCGCATTCAACGACGGGGCGGTCATGGCCTCCGAGCGAGTGTCACGAACGCGCGCACCGGTCTCCTTGTCTCGGCCATTGCGATTACGCCGGAAGCGACCGATCTCATGGCTATCACGGCCTCCGGGATCATCATCCGGACCCGCATTGCCGACATCCGACGTACCGGCAGGAACTCGTCCGGCGTCCGCATCATCCGGCCGGACGACGGCGATACCGTCGTTGCTGCGTCGGCATTCGGCCAGGGCGATCTGGACTTCGTCGACTTCGCAGCACCGGTCGTTCCCGACCCTGAAGACAGTTCCGTCCGCATCCTTGCGCCGGACGAAATCGAGGAAGACGAACCAACCGAGGGCGCAACAATCGACGACGAGCCCGAGGCGACCCCTGACGCCTGATCACTCGCCGGGGCGGGTTACAACGTACCTTGCCCCGGCACACTCACCCTCTCGTCCGCCAATCCGCCATCTCACAGGTCACTGGCGAGTCAGGGTCTAGCCTGCTTTCAGACGGACAAGCAACACGGCAACGTCCGCCGGCGTGACCCCGGCAATCCGCGATGCCTGCCCCACCGTCATCGGCCGGTACTGGGTCAACCGTTCCTGCGCTTCACGGCGGAGACCTTGCATCACCGCAAAGTCAACCGTGAGCGGAATTGCGACGCCATCCATCCCTGCCACCCGCGCAACCTCATCGTGCTGGCGCTTCACATACCCCGCGTACTTGGTCTCCACCTCCACGTGCGCAGCCACATCGTCGGGAAGCCCCAGCCCAAACGCCTCGTCGCCGAGCGCCTCGATGAACCCGATACCAACGTCCGGGCGACACAGGTATTCCTGAGCGGTACACGCACGCAGAACCGGAGGGAAGCCAAGGGCTACCAAGGCCTCGTTGTGTGCGTGCACGACCCGCGACTTCGCGAGCGACGCCAATGCGGAAGCGATGCGGTCACGCTTTGCCTCGACCGCCGTGCCCCGTGACGGGTTCACCAACCCTAGCGCAACCCCATCAGGCGTCAAGCGAAGGTCCGCGTTGTCATGCCTCAACAGCAGACGGTACTCCGCCCGTGACGTATGCAACCTGTAGGGTTCGTCATAGTCTTGTGTCGTCAGGTCGTCAATCATCACCCCGAGATAGGCCTGCGAACGGTTCACGAGCCACGGGGTCCACGCAGCATGGCACGTCCACGGACCATGGGTGCGCAGGGCGCGCCCCCTCAAAGTGGCGTTGATACCGGCCAGCAATCCTTGGGCCGCGGCCTCCTCGTACCCGGAAGTGCCATTGATCTGCCCTGCCAGAAAGAGTCCCGCACCTGCCCGGCTCTCAAGCGACGGCAACGTCTGCCACGCAGGCACGTAGTCGTACTCGACCGCATATCCGGGCCGGAGAATCGTCGCCCGGGACAAGGCAGGGATGGTCGCAAGCATTGAAGCCTGCACCTCTTCCGGCAGGCTAGTGTTCGCTCCCTGGACATAGACCCATTCGGTGTCAAATCCTTCCGGTTCCAGGAAGAACTGGTGCCGTTCCTTCTCCGCGAACCGGACCACCTTCGCCTCGAACGAGGGACAGTACCGCGGACCAATCGCCGTGATCGCGCCGTTGTACATGGGCGCACGATGCAGGTTGTCCCGGACAACCTGGTGGGTCGCGTCGTTCGTGTGCACGAGGTAGCACGGCATCTGCGTGCGCCACCCGCCAGTGAGCACACCCGGGTACGCCGGATGCGGGGTCCCTTGCACGACCTCCGAACCCGCAACCGATTCATGGGCGAACCCGAGGGGCACATCACTCCCCGGTTGGATCGTGGACTGGGAAAAGTCGATGGTCCGTGCATCAACGCGCGGTGGCGTCCCGGTCTTGTGACGAGATAGCGTCAGTCCAAGCGACGCGAGGTGCGAGGAGAGACCAACAGACGGCCCCTCACCAAAGCGCCCGCCAGCTTCAACGGTGTCGCCGCAGACCAGACGCCCATCAAGAAATGTCCCGGTCGTGAGGATGACCGCACGTGCCGCGTACCGCTCTCCGGCAGCAGTGACAACGCCAACGACCACCCGGCCAGGCAGCCCCGCGATACCCCGCGAGGGGGCGTCGACCGTCACCAGTCCGGTCACCATCCCTTGTCGGATGGTAATCCCGGGGTGCGTCAGGAGAACATCTCCGATCACCGACGCATAGAGATGCTTGTCGCACTGGGCGCGCAAGGCACGGACCGCCGGTCCCTTCCCGGTATTCAGCATCCGGATTTGCAACGCGGTAAGGTCGGCCGCCCGGCCCATCACGCCGCCAAGGGCATCAATCTCCCGGACAAGATGCCCCTTCGCCGGTCCTCCGATGGACGGGTTGCATGGCATCGACGCAATTGCGGTCGGGGTGGCGGTGACCACGAGCACTCGCGCGCCCATTCGCGCCGCCGCCAGCGAGGCTTCCGCACCTGCGTGGCCTGCGCCCACTACCACCACGTCCCACACACCGTCAGCGGACGTCGTCCACCAGTCCGGCGACTCAAGCGGGAGGATGGTCAGTTCGTTCGCATTCATGCCCTAGCGGTCCCCGCGGGCGTCATCTAGCCCAGCAGGAAGAGTGTACGAGGGCCAATCCGGGGCCCTTGGCAGACACGAAATGGTGTCAGCATGCTAGCCTCTCCGGACGGTCATGCCGCCAAAGACGGACACCGGGTCTGAGAGACGCGTCGATGTTGCTTGAAGCCTACGTCCTCCCCGACGTGGATGGCGCCATTGGCGTCGTGTTCCTGCAACCACGCCCTGAATCCCGCCAGGCAATTGCCGAGCGGCGTGATGTGCGAGGCACCGCAGGTCTTTCGCTTGACGTGTACACACCGGCACCAACCGCACCAGCGGACCTCGCCCTTGCAGGTGCCGCCCTGACAACCGCAACCGGGAACGCCATCGGATCTTCACCGCGGTGGCGCGTGCGCCGGGTCCTCTGGTGGATTCTTGGAACACTGGCAACCCTTGCCTTGGCATGGCGTGCCCTCGACTCCGGTCCGGGTTTCGCCTGGATAGCCGTTCTCACCGGGTTCCTTTCGCTCCCTCCGTTTTGGATCAATGACCGCAATCCCCTCCAATGGTGGCACGGCATCTTCCGGGCGATGCGCGGACTGGGGCGAGCAACGGGGGCAAGTGCAAGTCTTGCGCGTGCGCTGCCAACACTAGAGACCACCGCAGGTACGCAAGCCGAGACCAAGGACCAACTGCTGTCCTTGTGGGCAATCTCCCGCCGCCTTGATGGTTCGCCAAGTACCCGTTTCGCGGCGATGGAATCCCACTGTCGCGATCGAGGGTGGCGCCACGTCGCCGCCTACTACCAATCACGCGCACGGAGCGAGAAGCTTGCGGGCCAAGGCCAGAGGCGAATGTCTAACCCTTGGATCACCTTCGAGGGGCACGCGACGTGAGCCTGACCCCGCCTGCCCGCGTCACCCTGTCCGGTCCGATCATTACCGTCTACCTGTGCCCAGTTGCCTCAGGTGGACATCACGAAACGTCAGACCGCCACGCCCTCGTGTTACCGCACGAGTCACAGGCTGCAATTGCCGCCCTTGGCAACGCTTTGGTCACACATCCCGCCCAACCGACAATCGCAATCCTTGCCTCGGAAGCCATCCTCGCGGACCGGGATGCCGTCGCCAATGCTGCCCGGGATCTGGTGCGCCGCGCGATCGTCAGCACCGGATTGCGCCACCAATCGACACCACTCGCTGACGCGCGGACGTTCGTCTCCCGAGGACTTCTGGTCTCAGGTCTCATGCTTCTGGCGGTTGGACCGTCCTTCCCAGGTGAGTACGCCTTGCAAATCGCCGCCGGGGCATGGTTGGTGCTTGGCCTGCCACTCTTCCGGCGTGGCTACCTGTCCGCGTCACGGCGCCTTGCGTCCGATCGGATCGATGCTTTGCGCCTCGCGATCGGCTCCGAAACCGATCGGCGCCACCCCAGTGCCCTGGCGCCGGTCACCGTCACCACCCACCCGGCACTCGGCAACCTCGCCGCCCTTATCAAGGACGCCCCGGAAGACGCCGCCCGCCACTGCCGCGTACTTGGCATCGACGCATTGGTCCCGTTCTACACGAACTCCACAACCCGCCGCAGTGCAACGCCAATCTGGGTGATGCTTCCCGCGGTCAAGCCAACCATCGACGTTGCGTCCGACACGACGTCCAGTCTCGATGAACCCGCCGCAGCCTTGGCCGCCGAGACCGCCGCTCCCGGCGACGGCGCCGAATTGACATCCGATAAGGTCAATCCAGTCCGGCACGATGAGGTTGCCACGGTTCCTCCGGTGATGCCTGAACCGGGTCGGTTCGCGTCCGATCAACAGGTCCACCCATCCCCGGAAGGTGAGACGCCAGACCACGAACTATCACCGTTGTCGCAAGACACGACCCCGGATCACCACGACGGGGACAACGCAGCATCGCCCACGGCATCCGTGCCGAAGGAGGACGGCGACGGAACTCTTCGCCCTGCCGCCAACGACTGACCCCCGCGCCCCTGGCGCACATCCTGGCTCATGGGCCGATGCCTTCGCGTCATGGGTTGACTCGGGCTTGGTCGCGGCGCGTCCGATCGAGGGATCAGAACCCGGATCAGTGCGCCTGACCTACGCCATCGGTAATCCTGCCGCGCGCGACCACGTCTGGGTCGTTGCCGATGGAGATGGTCAAGCAGGTGCACGCATTGCCTGGGCAATCATCGAGGCACTCGTTGGCACCCGCCAATCCCGGTACCGTCAACTGCTGCTTGGGCGCGCCCGCGTCTCGGTAATCCTCCCCGAAGACGCAACAACCCGGGCCATGGCGATCCGGTCAGTCCCAATCCTCGACGCCGTTCCAGCTTCCAGTGAACTCGCTCTCCTTCGGACGTTCGACGAAACTCCCCCAACCGTTGTCTTCCACGCGCAGGACTGGGGCCACCCTGCCGACACGGCGCACGCGGATGCTCCAAGCGGGGCAAGGCTCATCGAAAGCTTCACGATCAACGCCGACCTGCATCGTCATCTTGCCGAGGGCAACCTGAGACGACGGACATTCCTGGGCCAACTGACCGCACCGGCACGGGCACTCGCGCACCATCCAGATGCGCGGATTGGCGCTGCGGCCGCCGATGCCGTCAACCGTTCGGGATATAGCCTCCGCGACCGTCCGGCCGGACGCCGTAACCAGGAGACCAGTGGCACCGTACGGCTTGCTACCGGAAGATACGTCCCGACCCTCGGGTGGCGACGTCTGGGCAACGCATCACTAGCCGAGTGTGCTCTCGCGCGCTACGGGGCGCATGGGATCACAATCCAGGCCTTTGATGGCACGGTAACCGGACGGATTGGCACCGCACTCAGCGCGCTTGAAGGTGCCCTGCTCGCCCGATTGGGCCTCTCCACCGAAGACCGCTAGGCTCGGCACAGTCTCCACCTTCAACTGGATCCGGATCAACGCGACACCCATCACGTTCCGTGGTGCCGTCAGGAGTCGCGTGGCATTCCCGTCGGCGCCTACGTGTAGCCGCCATGAACGCGTTCGACGTCCAGGATGTCCCGTAGGTGGTCACCGGCCGCACGGACTTTCCAGAAGAGTTCACTATCCAGGTGTTCAAGCATGCCGTATGCGCCAATGCCAACCGCAAGGGTATGGACGCGTCCCAGAAGCTTCTCAGCCTCGGTAATCGCGATCAGCATGTCGCCAAGTGCGCGGTACACCTCAGGGTCATCAAGGGGCAGCAAATCGTCATCGGACACCGCAGGAGCATAGCGGATGCCGCGCCGCGTTCGCGGCACTGCGGCCAAAAAGACGCTAAAATGCGGCCTACCAATTCTCGCGGCATGTGAGCGGCCATCCGAGTGCCGCGCATCTTCCCAGGGTCGGTTCCATCAATATTTCTGTGGGGACGGTTCCAGTCATGCCAGAGATCGGTCGTGCCGAAGAACTCGAACGTGTCACCTTGGACCTGTCCCGATCCGAACTGGATGACCTGATCATTCATGTGAGGACCGGTACCCGACTCCGACCGGGACAACCTCGTCAACAGCGCCTGCTTGCCAAATTGAGGGGCTTCGGACCATCGCAAACCGATGCCGATGACGAACCAGACACGGCCGTCTGCCCACTCGAACGCGACACACCCGATGACGTGGGGTGGCTTGCCGGATGGGTGCACGGCCGTCTGCACGAACTGACCGATGGTGATGACCGTGCCGTCGTGTGGAAGCAAGCGCACCTCGTGCGTTTCCTCCTCGGCCGGATGCACGACTACTTTGCCGAGCAGGACCAACAGACCCTTGCAGTCTCTGCCTTCATGGCCGAAGGACAGGTTGCGCACATCGCACGCTACTTGGAGCACGCCGCCTCATGCGATGCCGATGAGCTTCGTGGGAGTCGCCGCGCCTGACCACAAAGGTCGGGACGCCGTCCCACTTCCCGCCCCGGCAACCCTTCGGCAGACCCATGTCCCCGAGGTTGCCAGGTGCGCGTGGGGGTCAGGATTGGGGGTCTGGCGTTCCCCGGTCCTGACCTTCACCTTCTTTCTCGCCGGGACGGATCAGTAGCCCCCGTGCTTGTCCACAACGTTGTGCAATGGCTGTCCTGAGACAAACCGCTTGACGTTCTCGAGAAGCACCTCGTAACGCCGGTCTTCCTCGTGCGAGCCAACCCCTGCCGTGTGCGGGGTCAGGATCACGTTGGGCATTCCCCAAAGTGGATGGTCGGAAACCAATGGTTCAACCTCGAACACATCAAGGGCCGCGCCGGCAAGATGACCCGACTCGAGTGCCTGAACCAAGGGGTCCAGCAAGACAACACGTCCCCGGCCGATATTGATGAAGTACGCACCTTGTTTCATCCGTGAAAACCGTTCGGCGTTGAACAGGCCACGGGTCTCGGGTGTCTCAGGTGCGCAGACCACCACGAAATCACTCTCGGCAAGCAGGTCATCCAGACGGTCAGGCCCCCACAACGCATCCACCTCAGGCGGACATTCGGTGAGCCGAGGGTCCGTCGCGATGATCCGCATGCCGTGCGGACGCGCGCGTCGGGCGACCCCGGCACCAATTCCTCCCAGACCGACAATGCCCAACGTCATGCGGGGCAGGTCCAGAACCTTGACCTCGTCAAAGGCCCATCGTCGTTCGAGTTGACGCCGGATCATCGAATGAAGGTCCCGGGCAAAGCACAGGATGTAGCCCAGAACCTGATCCGGGATCATGTCGTGGAAGATGCCACGCATGTTGGTCACGACTACCGGATGGGCCTGCAACTCCGGGAAGAAATAGCGTTCCAGACCGGCCATGGGGGTCTGAATCCATTGAAGATTCCGGGCACCCGCAAGGATGCGAGGGGACATCGCACCAAAGAACGCATCCGCCGTGGCCACCAACGCAACCGCCTCATCCTCTACAGACGTGGTCTCGACAGTAATGTCGGGAACATCGGTGCGAAGGCGCGGTGCCCAACGGGGGCCATCGGGCCCATACAGGACTATCTGCACGGCAATCTCCTTGAAGGTTGGTCAGGCGTGCAGGCGACGTTCGAAGAACTCGACCGGATTGCCCTCTGGATCCGCAACAAAGCAGAGTTTCGCAGTAGCCTTCGGCCACTCCATCGACAACGGGCCTGCGGTGATCGCCACCCCATGCGCGGTCAGGTATGCAACCCAAGCATCAAGGTCTGGAACCAGCAGTGCAAGATGCTGGATGCCTGCATGGTTTCCCGCCGGTCGCATCGGTTCGTAGTTCGGGTTCCCGATAAGTTCGATGTATCCCGCTTCTCCCATCTCAAGCAGGACAAGCGTATTGCCTGAGCCGGCGATGACACGGTCAAACTCGGGCAGTCCGAGCAAGTCGCGGTAGAACGCCAATGCAGCGTCAAGGTCACGAACGCGGATCCCGACATGTTCGGTCTTGAGCACGGGGGGAGGGCCACCCTGAGCCATCGTCATTGTCTCCTCGTCGCATCACGATCAGCGTGAAGCGCGCGGTGAGGGTACCCGGCATCCGGACAGGCGAGACAAAAAAAGCCGGGTTCCACATACTGGAACCCGGCGACGTTCTTCGGCTCAGAACTGAAGTCTCAGTCGCGTGTTGGAATGGTCCGGGCCACCCGGCGTCGCACCAAAGCGAGAACCAGTCCGAAGCCAATACCGGCACCGGCATAGGGGAGGTAGGTGAGTGGGTCGGGCCCGGACCAAACCGATCCGTCACCGGTATTCGGCATGCCCTTCGGCAGGACCGATGGCCCGGAAGCACCCGTGCCTCGTGAAACCGCTTCCGAAGCACCCCCCACCACCGCACCCGACGGCGGCTTTGAACCCTGTGCCTGTGGTGCTGGTCCGGCGGGACGCGTTGCCGGAACCATCTGGACCGGTGCTACCGCAATCGCGATTGGTCGCGAACCGACGTTCACGATCTTGGACTGTTCCAGACGAGCCATGTCGATCACCGAGACGGTGTTGTCCTGGTTGTTCGCCACATACCCGAAAGCACCGTCCGGTCCAATCGCGATACCCACCGGTCGCTTGCCAACCGCAATCGTGGCAACCGCCTTCCGTGAAGCCGGATCGACGACCGTGACATCATTCGAGATGCTGTTGCTGACGAAAATCCGCCCATCGGGTGCAATCGTCAACCCGAGCGGCGTGAGCCCGACCGGTACTGATGCAGAAATCTTTCCCGAACCGGTCTCGACGATTGCCAGTGAATTTGTCTCGGGAACGATGGCGTAGAGGGTGCCACCGTCGGACGTCAGTGCCATGGCAACCACTGGATTGCCCATTGGGATTGGAGCACCGACCCGGTCGCCATCGTCAACTGGATAGACGTTGGAATTGCCTTCGAGTGCGACGTAGGCCCGGCTGCCTGACCGGTTCGCAACGAGGGCGATCGGCTTGCCGGGAACCTGAACGGCCTTCACCCGGGCACCCACCGCGTCGATGGTCACGATCTCACTACCTGGACCTTCGGCGACCATCGAAAATGTCGCATCGGCCGGAGCGACGACCGCTTCAGGTGCCTTGCCAACCCGCGTCGTGTTCGAAACCTGGTAGTAGTCGCGGTCAATCGCCGAGACTGTCCCATTCCCACTGTTCGCCACGAACGCGATACGTCCGTCCGGCGTAACGGCAACCCCACGAGGCGCAGGACCAACGGGCACGGTCACAAGGACCGTATTGCCAACATGTTCGATGACCGAGACAGAACCCGATCCTTCATTGGCCACATAGACCGTGCCAACGCCATTCGCTCCTGCCGGCAAAACCGGGAGACCAGCCGCTGCCAGGCCGGCAACTGCAGCCAGCACCATTCCGGCACGCGTGATCTGTGCCCGCACAAAGCGTCCGTTTCGCGCCACGGTCTTCCTCCACCGATGAACCGAATTAGCGGGTCACCGAGCTACTTCAGGATACCTGCGAAAGCAATGCACTCAAAGGTGCGTTGGGATCGCCGGTATCTATTGGAGCGGGCGACCCAGTCGCACGCGCCTGTTGGGCATCAAGTTCGTACAAGAACACCAGAAGTTCGGCAATCGCCGTGTACAAGGCTGGCGGAATTGCCTGACCGACCTCGAGATGGGAAAGGGCCATGGCGAGTGCCGGATCATGCTCGACAGGAACACCATTCGCCTCGGCCATCGCCACGATTTCGTCGGCCAGGAACCCCCGACCGGACGCGGCAATCACCGGGGCCTCGGCGCGACCATTCGCACCCGGGGTCCACGGTAGCCCTCCGCGCAACGCAACCGCGACTTTTCTCATTGAATCGCTGTCTTACTCATCCTATGGTCGGCAGAAACGTGAACCTCTGCAGTGGCATCAGGCCTCGCCACGCACATTCCGGAAACTCGCCGTCACTTACAAGCCCATGTCAACCCGGCGGACCACGGCACGTCCGGCATCAGACGGCGCAACCATGAGCGGCCGGTAGTCCAGTCCTTCCACGGAAAAGCCTGCACCTCGAAGCCGGTCAAGCAAACCATCACCATTCTGTTGCAGAAGTGCGTAGGTGTCCTCACGATCGGCAGTCAACCGGCAGCGCAAGCTAGTGCCAATGATCCGGATGTCGGCACCGACGCGACCGAGAGATTCCATATCGAGCCGCATCCGGGCGTGCAATCCCGTGCTCGACTCTTCCTGTCCATCCTGGCGACGCCCGCCATCCCGCCAAACTGCCAACTCAAGCGTAGTCAACTGTCCAGCGAATGCCAACGGAATGGAGAAATTCAGCGCATCACCCGGAGCTGGGATCGGGATATTGGTCGGAAACGCTGCCGGAGTGCCATCTGGTCGCACGCCTGCGGTGGTGGAGGCCGGCGTGCCGGTGGTGCCCGCCGGAGATTGCCCAGTTGATGGTTGGGCATCCCAGCCACCACGCGAAAGCGTCGCCGAGTTTCCGAGTTGCTGGTACTCCAGCCGGTCATGAAGGACACGGGCAAGCATCGCCGCGGGCGTGCCTCCTCCACGGTCCGGGGTCCCCGCAGTCTGCCCCGCAAGCGTCTGCGGATTAGGTGGCGGACTTGCCATCGTTGAGGACGTCGGCCCCGGCGCCGTCGGCAAGCTTGAAGCGCCACTGCCCCCAAGCATCGTCAGCAGGGCACCAAGCACCGTCCGCGCATCCGCACCCGCGGTTGCCCATGTCCCAACACCGATCGGGATTGCACCCATCATCGCGATTGGCAAGGCTGGCAACGCGCCTGGCACCGGTATTGCCGGAACACCGGTTGCGGAGATGCCAATCGGCAGTGGGGGCGGTGTTGCCTGACCGACTGTCGATGCCGTGCGCGTACCGCCCCCGATCGAACCCGTGGCTCCCTCCACGGAACCGCCTGACCCAACCTGCACCCCGCCAGACCCAACCACCGATGTCGCACCTGTGCTCAACGATGGGGCAGGTAGCGAACCCGCTGGCGAATTCCCCGTGGGCAAACCGGTCGGAAGCGTGGCCGGTGCAACCGATCCCGTTGCGATCGCCGCACCCGAACCATTGGCACCTGCCCCGGTAGCAACCGCCTCACTCGCCGCTGACGAATCGACCGCCATCGCAATTAACCGGGCCAGACGCGCCTCCGGAGCACCCTGCAACACCGATACAACCCGTTGCAGTTCGGATCCCGTGGGCGACTGCACCACCATCGACGCAAGCAGGCGCATCAGCGCGCCTCGAGTTGTCTCACCGGGCACACCACCGAGAGTGCCGGTAGCCACCTGACCGGGCAACGTTCCGGGCGTTGCACTTCCGGAAGACCCTCGTGAACCGCCACGCGAGCCGTCAGTTGCACCATCCAAGGAATTGTCAAGCGCGCTAGGCGGTGCACTGTCTATCGCGATGATAAGTTCGCGGAAGAGGTCTCCCATCGGGGCCGCAACCGCGCCAGACGCCCCCGCCCCACGTGCCAACGAAGCACTTCGCGCCGTAACCGGGATCCCGCGCAGCATGGCATCGACCGCGCCGCGGGCGTTTGTCAGTTCCTGGCCACTGTCGCGCGCCACCACCGCCCGCAGCGCCACGATCGTTTCGCGCGTCAGGGGTTGACCGCGTTCGACGAGCGCAGTGACAACCGCCCGGGT
>Ga0209598_10000459_pt1 | contig 32359 bp, 29 predicted proteins | sample M_140807_EF_Meta_FD_187317 | JGI IMG/M metagenome (GOLD analysis project Ga0209598, IMG submission 187317) | Freshwater microbial communities from Lake Montjoie, Canada to study carbon cycling - M_140807_EF_MetaG (SPAdes) (version 2) | ecosystem: Environmental > Aquatic > Freshwater > Lake...
CGACCGTGCAGGTTGTAGACGCGAATGATAGCTTCGCAGTAGGTGAGGATGTGCTGCCATTCGAGATGTGGGCGGATCATCTGGCCGAGGATTGGCGTACGGCCCAAACCGCCACCGGCCCAGACACGGGCGGCCACTTCGCCGGCATCATCCCGATAGAACTCGAGACCGATATCGTGCATCTGCACCACGGCACGGTCTTGCAGTGACCCGCTGACGCTGATCTTGAACTTGCGCGGCAGCAGCGCGAATTCCGGATGAAAGGTGCTCCACTGTCGCAGGATCTCGGCCAGCGGACGCGGATCGATCACCTCGTCGGGCGCGACGCCAGCGAATTGGTCCGTGGTGATGTTGCGGATGCAGTTGCCTGAGGTCTGGATCGCGTGCATCTGTACGGTCGCCAGCTCGGCCAAGATGTCCGGCACCGACTCGACCGTTGGCCAGTTGAACTGGATGTTCTGGCGGGTGCTGAAATGGCCGTAGCCGCGGTCGTAGGTGCGTGCAACGTGCGCGAGCATGCGCATCTGCTGCGTGGAGAGCGTGCCGTACGGGATGGCAACCCGCAGCATCGGCGCGAGTCGCTGGATGTAGAGACCATTCTGCAGGCGCAGCGGACGGAACTCGTCCTCACTGAGTTCGCCGGCGAGGTAGCGCCGGGTCTGGTCCCGAAACTGGGCGACACGTTCGTCAACCAGAGCTTGGTCGTAGGAGTCGTATTGATACATGGGCAAACGGCACCGGCCTTGGCTGCCGCTTAGAGTCGCTGAAAAGCCGACTATTTTATCCGCTTGGCGACTCGGACAACGATGAATTTGCGCTAAGCCTCCGCCAGAAACGCACAGGCCGCCCGCGGGCGGCCTGTTGCAGGGTCAAAGCGTCGGCCGTGGCAGAGATCAGCTCAGCGCAGCAACCGCGGCGGCATAGTCCGGCTCGTCGGCGATCTCCGGCACCAATTGGCTGTGCAGAACGTTGTCGTGTTCGTCAAGCACCAGTACGGCACGCGCAGTCAAGCCACGGATCGGGCCGTCAGTGATGTCGACACCGTAGTCGGCGTGAAACGCGTGGCCGCGGAAAGTCGACAGCGTGTGGACGTTGTTGAGGCCTTCGGCACCGCAGAAGCGGCTCATCGCGAACGGCAGGTCAGCGGCGATCACCAGCACCACGGTGTTGTTCATGGCCGAGGCCTTTTCGTTGAACACGCGGGTCGACTTTTGGCAGGTCGGGGTGTCGAGGCTCGGCACGATGTTGAGCACTTTGCGCTTGCCGGCAAAATCCTTCAGCGACACGTCGGCGAGGTCTTTGTTGGTGAGCGTGAAATCCGGGGCCTTGCTGCCTTTGGCCGGAACGGCGCCGTTGAGGTGCAACGGGTTACCTTGCAGGGTTACGGTGGTCATGGTGGGGTCCTTGATCAGTGATTTGAGGTGGATCAGAGCACTGCAGCCATGGCCGAAGCCACAGCGCCGATGTTCTTCGAATTGAGCGCAGCCAAGCAAATGCGGCCGGTGCCTACGGCGTAAATGGCGAACTCCTCGCGCAGGCGATCGACTTGCGCCGACGACAATCCGGTGTAGCTAAACATGCCGCGCTGCGCCGTAATGAAACCGAAATCCTGCTGTACGCCGGCCGCCGCCAGCTTGTGCACCAGCTGCTGACGCATCTCGCGGATACGCACCCGCATCTGCCCAAGTTCGGCTTCCCACGAAGCGCGAAGTTCCGGCGTGGCCAGTACCGCGGCCACCACCGAGCCGCCGTGGGTCGGCGGGTTGGAATAGTTGGTGCGGATCACCCGCTTGAGCTGCGACAGCACCCGCGCCGTCTCGTCGCTGTCAGCCGTGACGATGGTCAGGGCGCCGACACGCTCGCCGTACAGCGAGAAGCTCTTGCTAAACGAGCTCGAGATGAAGAACTGCTGGCCAGACGCGGCAAATGCGCGCACCGCCACTGCGTCGGCCTCGATGCCGTCGGCAAAGCCCTGGTAAGCCATATCGAGGAAGGGCACCAGACCGCCGGCCTTGCAGATGGCCACCACTTCACCCCATTGCGCAGCGTCGAGATCGGCACCGGTGGGGTTGTGGCAGCAGGCGTGCAAAACAACCACGCTGCCGGGAGTCAGGCGTTCCAGCGTGGCCCGCATCGCCGGAAAGTCGACGCCACGGGTGTTGCCATCAAAATAAGGGTAGGTGGCGACGCCAAAACCGGCGGCCTCGAACAAGGCGCGGTGGTTCTCCCAGCTCGGGTCCGAGATGTAGACGGTGGCGTGCGGGTTAAAGCGGTGCAGCAGGTCGGCGCCGATCTTGAGGGCGCCAGTGCCACCGAGCGCTTGCGCAGTCACCAAGCGCTTGTCGCCGGCCAGCGTCGAGCCCTCGCCGAACAGCAGGTTTTGCACGGCGTTGTTGTAGGCGACCGCGCCCTCGATCGGTTGATAGCCACGCGGCGGCTGGGCAGCCAGGCGAGCGGCTTCGGCATCGCGCACAGCCGCCAGCAGCGGAATCTTGCCGTTGTCGTCGTAATAGACACCGACGCCAAGGTTGACCTTGTTCGCCCGGGCGTCGGCGTTAAACGCCTCGGTTAGGCCAAGGATAGGGTCGCGCGGCGCGAGTTCGACGTCGGCGAAGAGTGATGCGCTCATTCGGGCTCCATAAAGCGAGGGTGACGGACAGGGTGCACCGACCGCTTGCAGCGCATACACTGAGGGGTCGCGTTGCACAATGGTGCGGCGCGCAATTGTAGCAGCAGCCGCGCCGCCACCGTTGGCGCAACCCCACACGCCGCGTCGCGGTCTGAGCTCATATGAACCATCCGCACAGCGACATTCAGCCCGCCCCGATCGTCGAATTCCCAGGCAGTCCGTATCGCCTCCACCAGCCTTTCCCGCCGGCCGGCGACCAGCCCGCCGCGATCCAGAAGCTGACCGAGGGCATCGAGGACGGGCTCGCCTTCCAGACCCTGCTAGGGGTGACTGGCTCGGGCAAGACGTACACCATGGCCAATGTGATCGCCCGGTTGGGGCGACCGGCCATCGTCATGGCGCCGAACAAGACACTCGCCGCGCAGCTGTACTCGGAATTTCGCGAGTTCTTCCCGCACAACGCCGTTGAGTACTTTGTCAGCTACTACGACTATTACCAGCCCGAGGCCTACGTCCCGAGCAAGGATCTGTTCATTGAGAAGGACAGCGCGGTCAATGAGCACATCGAGCAGATGCGGCTGTCGGCCACAAAAAGCCTGATGGAGCGGCGTGACGTGGTCATCGTGGCGACCGTCAGCGCGATCTACGGCATCGGCGACCCGACCGACTACCACGACATGATCCTGCACCTGAAAGAGGGGCAGAAGCTCGATCAGCGCGAGATCCTCAAGCGGCTGGCGACGATGCAATACCACCGCGCCGACCTCGACTTCCGGCGCGGGCATTTCCGCGTGCGCGGCGAGGTGATCGACATCTTCCCGGCGGAGAACAGCGAGCACGCCTTGCGGGTGACCTTGTTCGACGACGAGGTCGAGTCGTTGACGCTGTTCGACCCACTCACCGGCGCCATCGAGCAGCGCCTCGGTCGCTTCACCGTCTACCCCAGCAGCCACTATGTGACGCCGCGCAGCACCACCTTGCGGGCGATCGAAACCATCAAGGTCGAGATGCGCGAGCGCATCGACTTTTTTAACCGTGAAGGCAAGCTGGTCGAGGCACAGCGCATCGAGCAGCGCACGCGGTTCGACTTGGAGATGCTCAACGAACTGGGCTTCTGCAAGGGCATCGAGAACTACTCGCGGCACTTGTCGGGCCACGCGCCCGGCGACCCGCCGCCGACGCTGATCGACTACCTGCCGCGCGACACGCTGATGGTCTTCGACGAGAGCCACGTCACCGTCCCGCAAATTGGCGGCATGTACAAGGGCGACCGCTCGCGCAAGGAGAACTTGGTCGACTACGGCTTCCGGCTGCCCAGCGCCATGGACAACCGCCCGCTCAAATGGGAAGAGTTCGAGGGCAAGATGCGCCAGAGCGTGTTTGTCTCGGCCACACCCGCGAATTACGAGAAAGCGCGCAGCGCGCAGACGGTCGAGCAGCTGGTGCGGCCCACGGGGCTGGTCGATCCGGTGATCATCGTGCGGCCAGCCACCTCGCAGGTGGACGACCTGCTTGGCGAGTTGAAGCTGCGCATCGATATCGGCGAACGATCGCTGGTGACAGTGCTGACCAAACGCATGGCCGAGGACCTCACCGAGTTTCTCGACGAGGCCGGCCTGCGCGTGCGTTACCTGCACTCCGATATTGATACGGTCGAGCGCGTCGAGATCATTCGCGACTTGCGTCTAGGGTTGTTCGACGTGCTAATCGGTATCAACCTATTGCGAGAGGGCCTTGATATTCCAGAGGTGTCCTTGGTGGCTATTCTCGACGCCGACAAGGAAGGCTTTTTGCGCTCGGAACGTAGCCTGATCCAGACCATCGGCCGCGCGGCGCGCCACCTCAACGGCACGGCCATCCTGTATGCCGACCGAATGACCGATTCGCTACAGCGCGCCATCGGCGAAACTGAGCGCCGTCGTCAACGCCAGCTCGATTTCAATGTGGAACACGGCATCACCGCGCGCGGCGTCGCCAAGCCGATCAAGGACATCATCGACGGCGTCTACGGCGAGGACAACAACCCGCGCAAGGGCCCCAAGGGCAGTCGCAAGGGCACCGCGCCAGGAGCCGATCTGCACGGTGCGGCCCTCGAAAAAGAGATCAAGCGGGTCGAAAAGGACATGCTCGCCGCCGCCCGCAACCTCGAGTTCGAGACCGCGGCGCAGTTGCGCGACCAGTTGCGCGGTTTGCGCGAACGGATGCTGGCTGAATAGCCGCGACGGGCGGCCAATGGCGACGCGGCCATGAGGCCGCTGGCGCCACTCACCGTCGAGTTGCGCGAGTCGAACTGGCCGGCGCGGTTGGCTGCGATCCTGATCGCCGCCACCGGGCTGGCCTGTTGCGTAACCGCGGGACCTGCGTCTTGGTTCGCCGCACCGCTGCTGGCCGTGGCTGCCGGTGGCATGCTGTGGCAGCGGCGTCAGGCCCCGTCGGTCTGGCGCCTGACCGTGTTCCCTGACACCGGCATCGAAGCCATCGAGACCGGATCGGGTGAAGTGGTGCAGGGCCGCGTGGCCGACAGCAGCCTGGTCACCGAGCGCTGCATCGCCTTGACCGTCGTCAGCGAGCAGCGGCCTCTGCGACTGGTGCTTACGGCCGAATCGGCGGGCGCCGACGACTTGCGTCGCTTGCGTCTGCGCTTGCGCCTCAACCAGAGCGCGCCGTCGGCGGCGCGATGACCGTATCGGCAGCCCGATCGGCCAGTTCCGGGTGGTCGCGGTTGAAATGTAGGCCGCGGCTCTCGTTGCGCAGCTGCGCCGAACGGACGATCAGACTCGCGACTTCGGCGACATTGCGTAGTTCGAGCAGATCGTTATCGATGCGATGACGCGCGTAGTAGTCGCCGATCTCGCGTTTGAGCGCGTCGAGGCGAGCGGCCGCCAACGCGAGACGTTCATCCGAGCGCACGATGCCCACCAGATCCCACATCAGGCGGCGGATCGCATCCCAGTTATGGGCCACCAGCACGGTCTCCTCGGCTTCGACCACCCGACTGTGATCCCAGACCGGAACCGCCGGTAAGGCCTGCGGCGCCTGCGCCAGAATATCGGCCGCGGCCGCCTCGCCGAGCACCAGACACTCGAGCAGCGAGTTGCTGGCGAGTCGGTTGGCGCCATGCAAGCCGGTACAAGCGACTTCGCCGACGGCATACAGGCCGGGCACATCGGTGCGCGCATCGAGATCGGTCAGCACGCCGCCGCAGCTGTAATGCGCTGCCGGCACCACTGGGATTGCTTGCACGGCCATGTCGATGCCCAGCTCCAGACAGCGGGCGTCGATGGTCGGAAAGTGTTCTTGCAGAAAAGCCCGGCTGTGGTGCGTCATGTCGAGCGCCACGCAGTCGATGCCGCGCGTCTTCATCTCGAAATCGATGGCCCGCGCGACGATGTCTCGCGGCGCCAGTTCAGCCCGCGGGTCGTGGTCTGGCATGAAGCGATGGCCATCCGGCAGGACCAAGTGTCCGCCTTCTCCACGCAGGGCTTCGCTGATCAAAAAGCTCTTTGCGTGAGGGTGATACAGGCAGGTTGGATGAAACTGAATGAATTCCAGGTTGGCGATGCGACAGCCAGCCCGCCAAGCAATCGCAACACCGTCACCGGTCGCCACATCGGGATTGGTGGTGTACAGGTAGACCTTGCCGACCCCGCCGGTGGCGAGGATCACCGCAGACGCACGCAGCGCCTCGACCTCGCCACTCTGGCGATCGAGAACATACGCGCCGACAACACGGTCTTTGGATTCGCCCAAACGGGCGCTGGTCACCAGGTCGATGGCGACGCGCTGTTCAAGCACGCGAATGTTCGGGTGGCTGAGGATGCGATGCTCAAGCGTCTGCTGAACGGCACGGCCCGTGCTGTCGGCAACGTGGACAATCCGGCGCGCACTGTGCCCGCCCTCGCGACCGAGGTGTAAGCCGCCGCCGGCGTGGTCAGCTGTAAAAGCCACGCCCTGCGACTCAAGCCAGCGGATCACTGCTGGCGCGCGATTGGCAACGCGCTCCACCGCATCGCGGCGACAGAGTCCGGCGCCTGCCACCAGCGTGTCCTCAATGTGCGACTCGACCGAATCCTCGCGGGCCATGGCCGCAGCGATGCCGCCCTGGGCCCAGGCGCTGGAGCCATCAAGCAAGGCGCCCTTGGTGACGATGGTCACGCGACGGCGGTCAGCGAGGTGCAGCGCGGAAACGAGTCCGGCGAGTCCGCTGCCGAGAATCAGCACGTCAGAGTCGAGAGGCGGGGAGGGCGGCATGCTTGGCCAAGGGGCAAAACGCCAGTCTAGGACAAAGCGCGGCGCGGGCGCAGACCCACCGTTATACTTGGCTCTCCGGTTCGATACTGAGCCGACAGCACAGTCCGACGAATGACAAGCGCCAATCCCAATGAGTGACCGCGAGATCGACCAACAGCTGGTCGAGCGCGCCCAGCGCGGCGACAAGCGCGCCTTCGACCTCCTGGTGACCAAGTACCAGCGCAAGCTGGGTCGCCTGCTGTCGCGCTTCATTCGCGATCCCGCCGAGGTCGAGGACGTCGCGCAGGAGGCGTTCATCAAGGCGTACCGGGCATTGCCCAACTTTCGCGGCGAGAGCGCGTTCTACACCTGGCTATACCGGATTGGCATCAATACGGCCAAGAATTACTTGGTCGCGATGGGGCGGCGTGCCCCGACGTCGACCGATTTCGATTCGGAGGAAGCCGAGAATTTCGAGTCGGCTGATGGCCTGCGCGACGTCAACACGCCCGAATCGCTGATGGCGACGCGTCAAATCGCTGAAACAGTGAACGAAGCGATGGAAGCGTTGCCAGAGGACTTGAAGACGGCCATCGTGCTGCGCGAAATCGAGGGTTTGAGCTACGAAGAGATCGCCAGCGTGATGGATTGTCCGATCGGCACTGTGCGGTCGCGCATTTTTCGGGCGCGCGAGGCCATCGCCGAGCGTTTGCGCCCACTGTTGGGCACCAGCAAAGATCAGAGGTGGTGAGATGAATGAACGATTGTCGGCATTGATGGATGGCGAGCTGGACGGCCTCGAAGCGGACCTCGCCCTGCGCAGCTTGAAGCAGGAGGATGCCCGCGGCGATTGGGAGTCCTGGCACCTGATTGGCGACGTGCTGCGCGGTGATCACGGCTGTTCGGTGGCGGCTCGCGTGTCGCAACGCTTGGCTGAAGAACCGACCGTGTTTGCGCCCCGTCCGCTGCTCAACCAGCAGGCGCGCAGCGTCGCCTTGTCGGCTGCTGCGTCAGTCGCGGCGGTGGCGGTGGTCGGCTACCTGGCGCTGACTACGGCCGGCGGTCAAACACAGGACCGCTACGACGTCCGGCAGGTGCGTCTCGCCCCGCAGGCCGCGCCGGTACTCGCCGACTACATGGCGCTGCACCAAGGCGAGGTGCGCAACATCGGCATGGATGGCTACGACCGTCTCGCGGAGGCGGCACGCTGATGCGCCTTCCGGTTTTGCTGCTCGCCTTTTGGAGCAGCGCGGTTCTCGCCGAACCTGCCAGCGAGGGCAGCGAGTGGCTGCTTCGTATGGCTTCGGCGTCGCGCGAGGTCAGCTTCGTGGGTACATTTATGTACCAGCGGGGCGATTTCAACGAGACCACGCGCATCGCCCACCGCAGCGAGTCAGGTCAGAGCATCGACCACCTCGAGACCCTGAGCGGCCGACAGCGCGAGATTGTGCGCGTTGGCCAGGACGTCACGTGGTACATGCCGGAGAGCAAAACCGTACGCACCGAGCGTCAGTCCTATCGGCGCTTCTTCCCTGATCTGTTCGGCCCGGAGCGCGCGCGAACGGTGTCTCAGTTTTACGAGATCAGCCGCGCCGGCACGGATCGGGTGGCAGGCTACGACTGCGTCAACTACGTGCTCACGCCGAAAGACAACTTTCGGTATCGCCAGTCGATCTGCGCCGAGACCAAGACGTGGCTGCCCCTACGCGTGGCCACCGTGAACGAGCGCCAAGACCGCTTGGAGACTTTCGCCTTCTCCCAGTTGCAGCTCCTGCCTAAGATCGACCCCAATGATTTGCGGGTCCGCAACCCGGACACATCGGGATGGACTCAAGAATCAGCGGCCCAAGCGGCCGACCCCGCATTCGGCAACTGGTTTTTCCGCGAACTGCCAGCGGGATTCGCTATGGTTTCGGAAAGCCAACGGGTCATGCCGGGACGACCACAACCCGTCATTCACAAGGTGTTGAGCGACGGCATGGTGTGGGTATCCGTCTTCATCGAGCCGCTGAGCAACACGCCGGCCATGGGCCGGGGCTTGTCCCAGCAGGGTGGTGCCAACGCCTACTCCCGGCCGATCGGCAATCACCACGTCACCGTGGTGGGCTTGGTGCCAGTGCAAACCCTCGTGCTAATTGGTGGCGCGTTGACCCAGCGAAACGCCGCGCCGTAAAGACTGCACCTCGAGCGCGTCGGAACCTCGCGCTTGAAATTTCAGCTCTTGAGCCCATTTAAGTTTTCGCCATAACCCGTTCTGAACATTGAGTTAATCCATGAGCCAGATCCGAGACACAATGAGTATCCGCAACCTTATAATCGCCGCCATGCTGGCGTGTGCTCCGCTCGCCCAAAGCGTGGCTGCAGTGCTGCCCGATTTCGCCGATCTGGTCGAGAAGCAGGGTCCCAGCGTCGTTAACATCAGCACCACGACCACGGTTCGGCCGGATGCGCGCGGACCACAAATGCCCAACATCCCGGAAGACGACCCGGCGTTCGACATGTTCCGCCGATTCTTTCCGGGCCCCAACGGTGGCATGCCCGGTCAGCCCCGCGAACAGGAATCGCACAGCCTCGGCTCGGGTTTCGTCATCAACGCCGATGGGTACATCCTCACCAATGCGCACGTGGTTGACGGCGCTGACGAAGTGGTGGTGAAGCTGTCGGACAAGCGCGAGTTCAAGGCCCGCGTGATCGGCGCGGACAAGCGCACCGATGTCGCGCTGATCCGGATTGATGGCAAGAATCTGCCGCAAGTCTCATTGGGCGACCCGGGCAAACTGCGTGTCGGCGAGTGGGTCCTCGCCATCGGTTCGCCATTCGGCTTCGAGAGCACCGTGACGGCGGGCATCGTTAGCGCAAAAGGGCGCTCACTGCCGCAAGAGAATTTCGTCCCCTTCATCCAGACTGACGTGGCCATCAACCCAGGAAACTCGGGTGGACCGCTGTTCAATATGAAGGGCGAAGTGGTCGGCATCAATTCGCAGATCTACAGCCGTACCGGCGGCTTTATGGGCCTGTCGTTCGCCATCCCGATCGACGTCGCCATGGACATCGCTGAGCAGCTCAAGAGCAACGGCAAAGTGACGCGCGGCCGCATCGGCGTGGTCATCCAAGAAGTCACCAAGGAATTGGCCGAAACCTTCGGTTTGAGCAAGCCTGCCGGCGCGCTGGTGTCTGCCGTCGATCCCGACGGTCCGGCGGCGAAAGCTGGCGTCGAGGCGGGTGACATCATCCTGAAATTCAACGGCAAGGCGATCTCGACCAGCGGGGACCTGCCGCGTACGGTCGCCAGCGTCAAGCCGGGCAGCCGGGGCACCGTGCAGGTCTGGCGCAAAGGAGCAGCGCGCGAGTTCAACGTCGCGGTCGCCGAGCTCAATGACGACGACGGCGCGCCGCAACGTGCTCAACAGCGCAAGCGCAACGATAAATCGCCGCAGAACATCGGCCGCTTGGGTTTGGGCTTAAGCGAACTCAACCCCAACAGCCGTCGCCAAGCCGATGTTAAGTCGGGGGTAATGGTCGAAGAGGTTTTGCAGGGCGGGCAAGCCGCGCGCGCCGGGCTGCGTCGGGGCGATGTGATCGTTCAGGTCAACGATCAGGATGTGAAATCGATCGAGCAGTTCAACGGACTGTTGACGCAATTCGAGAAGCGCAAGCGCGTAGCCTTGCTGGTCAAGCGCGGAGAAGGAACCTTGTTCTTGCCATTGCAGTTGGCTGAGGGCAACTGACAGCCATCGTGTGCTGACAAAACAGCCGGCTTGAGCGCCGGCTGTTTCTGGGCCCCATGTTGCGCATAATGTTTATTATGTCAACTACCGGGTGGGTGTTAGGTGGCTGGTTTTTGCGTTGTGGTGCCGGGAACCGGACTCGAACCGGCAAGGCCCTTTCGGACCGGCGGATTTTAAGTCCGCTGTGGCTACCAATTTCACCATCCCGGCGTGCGGTCGCAGTCTACTGCGTCACAACGCTCGGCAGTGGCTCGTTGCGATCGAGCAAAGCCGAAAGCTCGGTCCCGGTCATGGGCTTGGCGTACAGATAACCCTGTACGTAGTCACAGCCCAAGGCTTGCAGAGTCCGGTGCTGTTCAAGCGTCTCGACGCCCTCGGCGACGACCTCAATGCTGAGTTTCTTCGCCATGGCGATCACCGAACCCGCGATCTCCGCACCGTGCTCCTCCGCCCCAATACTATCGATGAAGGACTTGTCGATCTTCAGACAGTCGATATGGTGACGACGCAGATACGCCAACGAGGAATAACCGGTTCCGAAATCGTCGATGGCCACGCGCAAACCCTCGCGAGCCACTTTGGCGAGCGCTTCACTGACGCGCGGCCCGGCATCGAGGAGCAGCCCCTCGGTGATTTCAAGCACCACACTCTCGCCCGGTAATCCGAGCTCATGCAGACGGGCAGCCCAAGGGCTGGGCGCGTCATCCGGCGGAATGCTCGAAAAAGCCAGCGGCGAGCAATTGACCGACAACACAAAATTGGGACGCAAGAACGATCGCCAGTCACGCAGTTGCACCGTGGCCTCCTCAAACACCCACGTGTCGATGCGATTGATCAGGCCCATACGCTCAGCGACGGGTATGAACTCAGTCGGCGATATGGCTCCTCGCTCGGGGTGGTTCCAACGCAGCAGCGCCTCGGCACGCACAATTTGCCCCGTGGCAAGATCCACGATGGGCTGATAGACCAGTGAGAATTGGCCTTCGCTCAGGGCCCGACGCAATTCACCCGCCAACTGGACCCGCGACGACGATTTTTGCGCCATATCGCGATCGAAACGGACGCAGCGGTTGCGGCCCGCGCCCTTTGCGGCATACATCGCCTGGTCGGCGTGGCGCAGCAATTCAGAGGGAGCGGCACCATCTTCCGGGTAACACGCAATACCGATGCTGGCCGACACGTAGCTGGGCTGGGCGGTCAAATTGAAGGGTTGCACCAGCACGTCGAGGATCTTCGCGGCCACCTCGTGAGCCACAGACGTATCACGCACCTGACTAAGAAGAACGGTGAATTCGTCGCCGCCTAAGCGGGCCACCAGGTCCGTTTTGCGCACACATTCGGCGATGCGCAGAGCGGCTTCTTTGAGCAGGACGTCGCCTTGTTCGTGGCCGATGGTGTCGTTGATGTCCTTAAACTCATCGAGATCGATGAACAGCAGAGCAAACGACCGCTGATTTCGAGCACTGGCGAACACCTCTTGTTCCAAGCGATATTGGAACATCTGGCGGTTCGGCAACTTGGTCAACACATCGAAATTGGCTTGCTGCCACACCACCCGCTCAGCCTGCAGACTGCGGTTGAGGAGCTGGAACTGCAAGCGCTCATCCAGGCTGACACAGATCAGCGCCGGCACATCCGCCGAGGCGCGGGTCAGCAGCAGCCCCCGACATGGAAAATCCTGCTGCGTGCCATCGCGTTTCTGCAATTGCCAGCGCGCCGCCACCCACTCCAGGGTGCTCGAAAACAGGAATATCTGGTCGAGCACTGCAGACTCGGGGAGCGCCACCAGATCAGCAATCGCCGAGCCGACGAGTTCATCCGGCTGGCGGCCGACCAGTTCGGCAAACCCGTTGTCCGCGTGCATGATGGTTCCCTCTAGGGTCACCAGCACGTACGGCGCGCTCAACAGGCGGAGCATGCCCTTGACCAGTTGCGTCAGCACCGCCACCCCCCGTGATCGAACGCTGCTTCAGCCAACGGACGAGCAGCCGCGACGCCAACTTTACCAGCCTGGGGGATGAAGGGGTTTGGAGGCGCGAGGCGGAGTCGAACCGCCCTGGACGGATTTGCAATCCGCTGCATAACCGCTTTGCTATCGCGCCGTGAACTTGGCAAAAAGGGGAAGCGACGGCTTCCCCTTTCTGGTGGTCGATTGGAGCGGGAAACGAGGTTCGAACTCGCGACCTCAACCTTGGCAAGGTTGCGCTCTACCAGCTGAGCTATTCCCGCGTCGAGCAAGTCCGGCACTCTAGCGATTTTCGACGACTGCGTCAAGAATCCGCGTTCACCAGTGCTGCTTTCAGGTAGACCACCATCGACACCATGGTCAACCCTGCAGCCAGTACAGCGAGCCGACTGCCAATGCCCGGCAAGTCAATTCCGAACAGCGGCGCGTTCAATAACAACAACAGGATAGCGACCATCTGCGCGACGGTCTTGGCCTTGCCAAGCGCGTTGACGGCGACGCTGTTGCGACGCCCGACACCCGCCATCCACTCGCGCAGAGCCGACACGGCGATCTCACGGCCGATGATGACGACCGCAATCCAGGTCGGGATGCGCTGCTGAGCGACCAGCTCGACCAAAGCAGTCGCGACGATCAACTTGTCAGCCACCGGGTCGAGAAAAGCGCCAAACGAGGAGGTCTGACCCAATCGACGCGCCAACCAGCCGTCCAACCAGTCAGACAAGGCGGCGACCAGGAATAGTCCCGCTGCGAGTTGGTCGATCTCGCGCTGAGGTAAGCCTGTAGCGTCAGCGTGGAACAAGCCGACGAGCACGGGAATGATGGCCACGCGCAGCCAGGTGATGGCGGTCGGCAGGTTGAGGGGCACCCTAGTGCAACTCCCGGTAGATGCGCTCGGCAAGGGTCCTGCTGATGCCCTCGACACGCGCGATATCGTCGATGCTGGCCGATTGTACGCCTCGCAATCCACCGAAATGGGCGAGCAACTGGCGACGTCGCGCAGGACCCACGCCCTCGATGTCCTCGAGACTGCTGCTGCGCCGGGCTTTGCCTCGACGAGCGCGGTGGCCGGTGATGGCAAAACGGTGAGCTTCGTCGCGCACCTGCTGAATCAAATGCAACGCCGGATGATCCGGTGGCAGGCGCCGCGGCTCGTCCTCATCGGGGAACACCAGCTGCTCCATGCCGGCCTTGCGCTCTACGCCCTTGGCTACGCCCAGCACCAGCAGATCGGACAAGCCGTGCTCGTTGAGTACCTCGCAAGCCACGTTGAGCTGCCCTCGCCCCCCATCAATCAGCAGCACATCCGGCAGCGTGCCCTCCCCGCCGGCTGCTTTTTTCAGGCGGCGGCCGAGCGCTTCGCGTATCGCGCCGTAGTCGTCGCCGGGATTGACCGTAGTAATGTTGTAGCGCCGGTACTGGTCCGGACGCATGGCGCCGTCCTCGTACACCACACAGCTGGCCACGGTCGCCTCGCCCATGGTGTGACTGATGTCGAAACACTCGATCCGGCGCGGCGGCGCTTCCAACTGGAGGAAATCGGCCAATTCGGCCAGGCGGCGATTCTGATTGGCGCGGTCACCCAAGCGCAGCAACAGCTCGCGCAGCGCAGCCTCCTCGGCCATCTTCAACCAGACCCGGCGGTCGGCGCGCGGATGTGCCCCGACCTTCACCGCACGGCCAGCAACCGCTTGCAGCCAGTCCAGCTCACCGGGTTCGGGACTGACATTGAGCACCAGCTCCGGTGGCACGCCACCTTCGGCGTAGCGCTGCTCCATGAAGGCAAGCAAGACCTCAATTGCGTCAGCATCCTGACCGTGCTGCGGAACGTAGACCCGGTCGCCCATGTGCTGGCCGTTGCGCACCAAGGCCAAGCCGACCGCACTCATGCCACCCTGCTGCACCACCGCGAGCACGTCGATGTCGTCGAGGCCACTGCCCTCGCGCGTCATCGCCTGCTGGGCGCGGACTTTGGCCAAGGCCGAGAGCTGATCGCGAAACAGCGCGGCCTGTTCGTACTCCAGCGCCTCGGCGGCGGAGCTCATCCGCGCCTCGATGCTGGCGGTCACCTCGTCGGCCTTACCCTCCAAAAACAGCGCGGCTGCCTGCACATCGGCCGCGTAATCGTCGCTACTGACAAGCCCAACGCAAGGACCGCTGCAGCGCTTGATCTGATACAGGAGGCACGGCCGCGAGCGGTGCGCCATGACGTTGTCGGTGCAGGTGCGCAGACGAAAGACGCGCTGCAGCAGCTGCAGGCTTTGTCGTACCGCACCGGCGCTGGCAAACGGTCCGAAGAAACGCTGACGCTTGTCCGGGGTCCCGCGGAACCGCCCGAGCCGCGGATAGGCATGCTGGCTCATGACGATATATGGATACGACTTATCATCACGAAACAATATGTTGTACTTCGGACTTAAACCTTTGATGAGGTTATTTTCGAGCAGTAGCGCCTCATTCTCGGAGCGAGTCACGCTAATTTCGACGCCGACAATCTGCTCGATCATGCGGGCGATGCGCGGACCGTGTCCCGACTTCTGGAAATAGGTCGACACCCGCTTCTTCAGGTCGCGTGCCTTGCCCACGTACAGCACGGCACCATCCGCACCGATCATGCGATACACACCCGGCGCGCTGGGCAGATCGCCCAGATCTGTCGCCGGGTCGATGCGCGCCTGCGCCTGGAACTCGGCCGCGCTGTCGCGGGCGAGACGTGCGGGCGCATCGCCTGGCTCGGCGGAGTCGCTGCGCTCGTCCGGGCGCAGCAGTCGCGTGTAGCTGCGTTTGCTGTCGGCGGGTTTGCGGGGCCGAGCGCTCATGACTTCAGATGCTCGCGGGCAGCGGCGAATACTGCGCCGAACATCTCCGGCGTGAGTCGGCGCGTCGACGTGTTGTAGCGGCTGCAGTGGTAGCTGTCGAGCACTAGGCGACCGTCGGGCAAGCGGTGCTGCGCGCCGTGGGCAAAAGTGAAGGCCGCGCGGCGCAAGCCGAGCGCGTCCAGTACAGCCTGGTGGGCGATGGTGCCAAGCGCAATGACTACGCCATCCACTGGATGCGCGGCGAGGTCGTGGGCGAGAAAGGCGTTGCAGCGGCGCACTTCGGCGGGCTCGGGTTTGTTCGCGGGCGGCACGCAACGCACCGCATTGGTGATGCGAGCGTCGATCAAGCGCAGTCCGTCGTCCGTCGCGGTCGACGCCGGCGCGCTGGCAAAACCGTGGTCAAACAGGGTCTGGTACAGCAGGATGCCGGCATGGTCCCCCGTGAACGGTCGCCCGCTGCGGTTGGCGCCGTGCAAACCCGGCGCCAGTCCAACCACCAGCAGGCGCGCATTCGCGGCGCCAAAGGCCGGAACCGGCGCGTTGTGGTAACCCGGGAGCAGGCCGCGCTGTTGCTCGAGAAAAACCGCCAGCCGGGGACAAGCGCAGCAGCCAGGATCGAACGCGCACGCCGCGCGGGCTGCGCCAGAGTCAGCGGATCTGGGATCGCTCATGCGCGACGACTACCGGCTCAGGGTGCTTCACCGACGGCAGGCCCTGCGGCGAAGGTCGATCCGCCCTCCCCCAGCGCCTTCAGCGCGGCGACAGCATCGCGGTACTGCGCGTCGTCGGCCAGCGCATCCCAGTCGAGCGCGGTGCCGGTGGCGCACATGGCGGCGATGCGCCGCGTCGAGTCGTCACGCGGATCAGGCTGCCACCTGGCCAGCACCGCATCGACACTGTCCGAATCGTTGCACACCAGCACCATGTCGCAGCCGGCTTGCCAGGCCGCGTCAGCGCGACTGACGATGTCGCCGACACCGTGCGCGCCCTTCATCGACAGGTCGTCGCTGAACACCGCACCGTCGAACTTGAACCGCTCGCGCAGCACACGCTGCAGCCAGACCGGCGAAAAACCGGCCGGCCGACTATCGATAGCGGCGTACAGCAGATGCGCGGGCATGACCGAGGCCAAACCGCGCTCGATCAGCCAAACGAAGGGCTGCAGATCGTCGAGCATCAGGTCGTCGAAACTGCGCGGGTCTTCTGGCAAAGCGTGGTGGCTGTCGGCCACCGCCCAACCGTGGCCAGGAAAATGCTTGCCACAGTTGGCCATTCCGCGGGCGCGCAAACCCCGGATCAGCGCGCCAGCCAGCGCCACGATGCAGGCGGGGTCACGGCCAAAACTACGATCACCGATGATGTCCGAGTGGCCCCAGTCGATGTCGAGAACCGGAGTGAAGCTCAGATCGACGCCAACGGCGCGCAATTCGGCGGCCAGCACGATGCCGGTGCTCCACGCCAGATGCTCGCCGGCGTCGTTGTCGCGCTGCCAGAACTCACCAAGGCGGCGCATCGGCGGGATGGCAGTAAATCCGTCGCGGAACCGTTGCACCCGCCCGCCCTCGTGATCGACCGCAACCAGCAGTTCCGGCGTTCGCAGGGCGCGGATCTGCCTGACCAGCGCCGCCACTTGCTCGCGACTCTGGTAGTTGCGCCGGAACAAAATGACGCCACCAACCAATGGGTGGCTCAGGCGAGCGGCCTCGTCCGGCGTCAACTCGAAGCCAGCGACGTCGGCCATCAAGGGGCCAAGGGGCAATGCAGGGCGGCTCATGGGGCTTTTTGCAGCACACACACCGAGACCGCCATGCTGCGTTCGTCCGAGATGCTCAGGTGGTGCGAGGTGACGCCGCGCTCACTCAGGAACACCTGCAAGGGCGCCGCTAGCGTTAAGGAAGGTCGACCGAATGCATCGTGGCTGATGGCAATGTTGGACAAGGTCGCCGGAGGCCGCAAACCAGTCCCCAGCGCCTTGGCAAAGGCCTCCTTGGCGGCGAAGCGTTTGGCCAAAAAGCGCGGCGGCTGCGCAGCGGCGCGGAACTCGTCCCACTCCGAGGCGGCGAGAATGCGGCGCGCGAAGCGTTCGCCGAATCGCTGCCAGGCGCTGTCCATGCGTTCAATCTCGACCACATCCTGGCCAATGCCGTAGATCACGCACAGGCCCTCAAGCGCTGCGAGCGGCGAGCATCGCCGTCTTCATCTGTCGCACCGCCGTGTCGAGGCCCACAAAAACGGCGTCGCCGATCAGCGCGTGGCCAATGTTGAGCTCTTCCATCTGTCGAATGCGCGCAATCGGTGCGACGTTCGCCAAATTAAGGCCGTGGCCGGCATTCACCGCGAGGCCCAAGGCCGCAGCGTACTCGGCGGCGTGGCGGATGCGCTCCAGCTCGGCGGCCTGCACCGGACCGTGGCTATCGGCGTAATGACCGGTGTGGATCTCGATCACCGGCGCGCCGACCTCGGCGGCGGCAGCGATCTGCGCCGTGTCCGGCGCGATGAACAGCGACACACGGATGCCCGCATCGGCAAGCCTACGCACGGCATCGGCGACCCGCTCACGCTGACCGACAACCTCGAGGCCGCCTTCGGTGGTCCGTTCCTCGCGCCGCTCGGGGACGATGCAGACGTCCTGCGGGCGCACGTCCAGGGCGATGCCAATCATCTCCTCGGTGAGCGCCATTTCGAGGTTCATGCGCGTCTGCAATAGCGGCCGCAAGGTATAGACATCATTGTCCTGAATGTGACGGCGGTCTTCGCGCAGATGCAGGGTGATGAGATCGGCGCCGGCCTGCTCGCAGAGCAGCGCCGCCTCAACCGGGCTCGGGTAGACGGTGCCGCGCGCCTGGCGCAGGGTGGCGACATGGTCGATGTTGACGCCAAGGCGGAGGTCAGTGGTGTGCATGTGTCAATGTTAGCGCCTCGGGGGCCGCTGTACTCACTCGTTGAACGGAGCCAACAACTCGCGGGACAGGAGCGGTTTGTCGCCAAGGTAATTGCCGAGGACTGCGCGTAACAGCCGACGCGCCTCGCGGCGAGTTGACTCGGCCTCGTAGTCACCGACTGCCATGGCCCGCAGGCTCGCGCCACTCACCTCGACGCCGGCCTCACGCCCCCCGCGCGTCGAAGCCGTGTCCGGCACCAAGCCATGCTCGAGGCGATAGCGGTACACGCCGTCTTCGGCAACGGGTGTTTCGCCGCCGGCTTCACGCTCTAGATCGATGCCATAGCCAAGCTCGGCCAGGACCCGCAGCTCAAAGGGGCGCAGCACGGCATCAAACGGCTCGGCCAACGGCAGCCTGGCCAGTGCCTCGACGTAGGCCTCGAACAGACCCGGGTGCGGGTCGTCGCGCGGCAACAGGCGCACCAGCAGTTCGTTAAGGTAAAACCCGCAGATCAGGGCGCGGCCGCTGAGGCCGGGAGTCAAGGACTGCCACTCGGCCTGGTGCAAGGTGCGCACCTCACCGCGCCCGAACCACGACAGGCTGACACGCTGGAACGGCATCAAGACTCCGCGCAGCGCCGACGCGGGCCGTCGCGCGCCCCGCGCGGCGAGGGTCAGGCGCCCGTGTTCGGCCGTGAAGGCATCGACCAGCAAGCTGGTCTCGCGAAACGGCACCGTGTGGAGGACGTAGGCTTCCGCCAGATCGACGCGCTTGGGGTGCGCCGTGGCCATAGTTCGCCGTCCAGCCTTACTCGAAGCCGAGTTGGCGCAGCGCTCCGGCGTCGTCTGCCCAGCCGCTGCGCACCTTGACCCAGACCTCGAGAAACACCTTGGTGCCGAGCAACTTCTCCATATCGGCGCGGGCCACCGACGCGATCTGTTTGAGGTGCTCGCCGCCACGGCCGATCAGCATGCCCTTGTGCGCCTGCTTGTCGACCAGAATGGCGGCGTGGATGCGCACCACGTTGGGCGTCTCTTCGTATTGTTCGATGACCACTGTGGTGCCGTACGGCACTTCGTCGCCGGTCAGGCGAAACACCTTTTCGCGCAGGAGCTCCGCCACCAGAAAGCGCGACGAGCGATCGGTGAGGTCGTCGGGGCCGAACATCGCCTCGCCCTCCGGCAGGTGCGGCACCAGCGACTGCACCAGTGTGTCGGTCTGCGTGCCGTGTTGCGCCGAGACCGGAACAATCTCGGTGAAGGCAAAGCGTGCGGCCATCTCCTGAGCAAACGGCAACAGGCGATTCTTGTCCGTGACGCGATCGACCTTGTTGATGGCTAAGAACACCGGCCGGTCGTCCGGCAGCAGTCGCAGCACCTGCTCGTCTTCCGGGCCGAAGCGCCCTGCCTCGACCACGAACACCACCACGTCGACCTCGGCCAAGGCGGCCTTGACCGTACGATTGAGCGTCGCATTGAGCGCGCCGCCATGGCGGGTCTGGAAGCCGGGGGTGTCGACGAACACCAGTTGCGCCGAATCAAGCGTCTGCACACCGGTGATGCGGTGGCGAGTAGTCTGCGGCTTGCGCGAGGTGATCGACACTTTCTGGCCGATCAGGCGATTCATCAAGGTGGATTTGCCGACGTTGGGACGACCGACGATGGCGACGAATCCTGTGCGAAAGCTCATGTCAGACCCAATTTTTCGACCAGTTCGAGATGGACCACTGCCGCAGCCGCTTGTTCGGCGGCACGGCGACTCGGCCCGCTGCCCATACCCGCCAAGTCGTGCGCTGGCACCCGGCACATCACCGTAAACACCTGCTGGTGGTCAGGACCCGCGGTGGAGACCAAGGCGTAATCCGGCGGCGGCTGTCGATGCTGTTGCAGCAACTCTTGCAGGGTGGTCTTGGCGTCGCGACCGGATGTTGCCAGATCGCTTGACCGCAACTGCGGCTCGAACAGCCGCTCGACCACCGCCTGCGCTGCCGCAAAACCGCCGTCCAGATGCACGGCCCCGATCAGCGCCTCGAAGGTGTCGGCCAGCAAAGCCGGCTGATCGCGGCCACCCGATCGCTCGAGGCCGGTGCCCAAGCGCACCAGCGGCGGGATGCCAAGGTCGAGCGCCAACTGGTGCAGCGCGCTCTGGCGCACCAGACCGGCACGAATGCGCGACAGATCGCCCTCGGTCGCGTCGGGCAATCGCTGCATCAGGGCTGTCGACAGCGCGCAATCGAGCACCGCATCGCCGAGAAATTCAAGCCGCTCGTTGTGGTCAGCCGCAAAACTGCGGTGGGTCAGTGCTTGCTGCAGCAGCGACGGCCGGACGAAGGGGTATCCCAGCCGCGCTTGCAGGTCGGTCTCAGTCGACCGCATGCCCGATGCGCTCGAACTTGCCGAAGTTCCACCAGATCAGAAAGGCTTTGCCAACGATGTTTTGGTCCGGCACAAAACCCCAATAGCGGCTGTCGCTGGACGCGTCACGGTTGTCGCCCATCATGAAGTAATGGCCCTCGGGAACGGTGCAGTCGAAGCCGTCGTTGCGATAACGGCATTGGTCGACATACTCGAACTGGCGAACTTGGCTGAGCAGGATGGGCGGCTGCTGCGGCCGCACCAGAATGTCGTGGTGATGCTCACCGGTGGTGGCCGCGAAACGCTGCGACGGCACAAAATCGGCACCAGCGTCGATGTCGATGTACTCGCCCTTTTCGGTCGTCGGCACTTCCTTACCGTTAATTTTAAGGACCTTATCGTGGTAACTGACCGTATCTCCGGGGAGACCGATGACCCGCTTGATGTAGTCGACCCGCGGGTTCTCCGGATACCGGAACACCATCACATCGCCATGCTCGGGTTGGCCGATGGCGATTACTTTCTTGTTGATGATGGGCAAACGAATGCCGTAGGCGAATTTGTTGACGAGGATGAAATCGCCAACCAAAAGGCTAGGGATCATCGAGCCGGAGGGGATGCGGAAGGGCTCCACCAAAAAGCTACGCAACACGAATACAGCCAAGATGACCGGGAGGAAACTCTTGGGGTACTCGATCCACCACGGCTCGGGCTGGTCGGTTCCGCGCATGTGCTGGAAGAACAGCCGGTCGAGTACCCACACCAAGCTGCACACCAGCAACAAAACAAAAAGAAGCAGCGCGAAGTTCATTTTCCATCCACTTGTAATATCGCAAGAAATGCCTCTTGCGGGATCTCAACGTTGCCGACTTGCTTCATGCGCTTCTTCCCCGCCTTCTGCTTCTCCAGAAGCTTGCGTTTGCGCGACACATCGCCACCGTAGCACTTGGCCAACACGTTCTTGCGCAGCGCCTTGATCGTCTCACGGGCGATGATGTGGCTGCCGATGGCGGCCTGCACGGCGATGTCGAACATCTGGCGCGGAATCAACTCGCGCATCTTCGACGCCAACTCGCGACCCCGGTATTGGCTGGATGCACGGTGGACGATGAGCGACAGCGCGTCCACCTTCTCGCTGTTGACGAGGATATCGAGCTTGATCAGGTCGGCAGCACGGAACTCTTTGAACTCGTAGTCGAGCGAGGCATAGCCGCGCGAGGTCGACTTGAGCTTGTCGAAGAAGTCCATCACCACCTCGTTGAGCGGCAGGTCGTACTTCACCATCACCTGCCGACCCAAATACTTGAGGTCGACCTGGGCGCCGCGCTTGAGATTGCACAGCGTGATGACATTGCCGAGGTACTCGTCCGGTACCAGGATGGTCGCGGTGATGATGGGCTCGCGGATCTCTATCACCTTGGTGGTTTCTGGCAGCTTCGACGGATTCTCGACGATGATCACCGAGCCGTCCTTCATCACCACTTCATACTCCACGGTGGGCGCGGTGGTGATGAGGTCTTGGTCGAACTCGCGCTCCAGACGCTCCTGGATGATGTCGAGGTGGAGCAAGCCCAAGAATCCGCAGCGAAAGCCGAAACCCAGCGCCTGGGACGTCTCCGGCTCGTACTTGAGGCTGGCGTCGTTGAGCTTGAGTTTTTCCAGTGCGTCGCGCAGCGACTCGTAGTCGTGTGACTCAACCGGATACAGCCCGGCGAACACCTGCGGCTGAATCTCCTTGAAACCTTCGAGCGCGGTCTCGGCCGGTTGATCGCTGCGGGTGATGGTGTCACCCACCTTGGCATGCTTGAGTTCTTTGATACCCGCGATGACGAACCCCACCTCGCCCGCTGAGATGCTCTCGCGCGGCAGGCTCTTGGGCGTGAACACGCCCACCTGCTCGCACAGGTACTCGGCGCCGGCGGCCATCAAGCGGATCTTGTCCTTGGGGCGCAAGCTGCCGTCGAACACGCGCACCAGCATCACCACTCCAACGTAAGGATCGAACCAAGAGTCGATCACCAGGGCCTTGAGCGGCGCCAAGGGGTCGCCTTTGGGCGGCGGTACGTGTCTCACGACCGCCTCCAGCACGTCCTCGACGCCGAGACCGGTCTTGGCCGAGCAGCGCACCGCCTCGCTGGCCGGGATGCCGATGATGTCCTCGACCTCGGCGATGACACGGTCCGGTTCGGCCGAGGGCAGGTCGATCTTGTTGAGAACGGTGAGCACCTCGACGCCCTGCTCGATGGCGGTGTAGCAATTGGCCACCGTCTGCGCCTCGACGCCCTGGCTGGCGTCGACCACCAGCAGCGCACCCTCGCAGGCGGCCAGCGAGCGGCTCACTTCGTAACTGAAGTCGACGTGACCCGGCGTGTCGATGAGATTGAGGCGGTAGGTTTTGCCGTCGCGCGCCTTGTAGGTGAGCGCGGCGGTCTGCGCCTTGATGGTGATGCCGCGCTCGCGCTCGAGGTCCATCGAATCGAGCACCTGCGCCTCCATCTCGCGGTCTGCGAGCCCCCCACACTGCTGGATGAAGCGGTCGGCCAACGTGCTCTTGCCGTGGTCGATGTGGGCGATGATGGAGAAGTTGCGGATCAGTTCTTGCATAAACCCGCCATTGTAGCCGTCACGCGCCCAGCTGGGCCAGATAAAGCGCAACGATAACCAGTACCGAGATGAGCGTGCGCATGGGCACGAACCACACCGGCAGGCCCTGCCCCGCCAGCGTCCGCTGATCGACGATCATGGCGGCGACGAACGCCAGACTAAGCAGCATCAGCGCATCGCGAAACGGCAACAGCACTGCCACCCAAGCCAGCAGCGCCGGCACCACCGACCAGCCGTAACTGCGCCACGCCGGCAAGGGCTGCGGCGTGTTGTCACGTGCGACAGCAATGCCCCAGTGCAGTGCACCGACAAAACTGAGAATGACCGCACCGTAGCCGATCAAGGCCGCTTGCAACTGCGGTGGGTTGATGCCAAAACGTGGCGCCAAAGCCAGCGCCCAGAACGGGATAAGCCCTCCCAAGGCGAGAACGCGGGCGGCCAGCGGGGCACGGTTGAAGGCAGAAATCATCGGGGGTCCTCACGGTTACGCATGAAATCGGCGGTATTGAAGAACGAGCCGACCAGATGCTGCCGCGCCGCCTCGTCAAGGCCGCTGTCGGCCAGTGCAGCGACCATGCAACGCATCCACTGGTCACGCTCGTCGCTGCCAATCGGAAACGGCAGATGCCGCCGTCGCAGCATCGGATGGCCGTACTGCTCGACGTAGAGCGGCGGTCCGCCCAGCCAGCCCGACAAAAACAGATAGAGCTTGTCGCGACTGTGGTTCAAATCGGCCGGGTGCAGGTGACGGATCCGGGCGCAGGACGGGTCTTCGTCCATCTGCCGGTAGAAACGCTCGGCCAACGCGCGAACGCCCGCGTCACCGCCAATCAAGTCGTAGTAGCTGGTGGAGTCGCTCATCGGTCTCAGGATTGTCGGATCAACGCCAGCGGCGGCCGCGACACACCGCGCCCGGCCACCAGCCAGCCGCTGACCACGGCAAGACCGATGCCGAGCAGCGGTCCCGCCAGCACGCTCGATGCCCCCGGATGATACGGCACATCCAGCACCCGACTGGCGAGCACGACGCCGGCCAGCGTCGCGCAGGCGCTGGCGATGGTGCCGGCCAATCCGCCGATCAGCGCCAGTTCGGTCAGCAGCGCACCGCGCAACTGGGCGCGACTGGCGCCCAAGGTGCGCAGAATGCCGGCCTCGCGCAGGCGGTCGTCCTGCGACAGCAACAGGGTCGCGCCCACCACCAGCGTGCCGGCGGCCATGGTCAGCCAAGCCAGCGTCGCCACCGCCGCCGAGAGGCGATCGATCAGGCTGCGGATGCGCTCCAGCAGCTCACCCACGTTCAACACCGTGGCGTTGGGCATGGCCTGCAACAGATCGCGTTCAAGCACTCCGCGATCGGCCGGCAGATGAAAACTGGTGATCCACGTGGACGGTTCGCCGGCCAGCACCCCAGGGGTCGCCACCACAAAAAAGTTCACGCCGAACGAGTCCCAATCCACCTCCCGGATCGACTGCACCTGCACCGTCACATCGCGACCGCCCAGCGCCCACTGCAGGCGGCTGCCGACGTCGATGCCGAGCTTGCTGGCGACGCCCGCCTCCACCGACACCAGCGGCTGATCGAGCTCGTCCTCGCGCCACCAGCGACCCGCGACGATGCGGTTGTCGGCGTGTGCGAGATGGGACTCGAAGCTCAGGTTGAACTCGCGCTCGACCAACCGGCGCGTGTTTTCGTCGGCGTAGGCGGCCGGGTCGACACTGCGCCCGTCGATCGCAAGCAAGCGCCCGCGCACCATCGGATAGGCCCTGGGCGATGGCAGACGGTGGGCGGCGAACAGCCCTGGCAGTTGCGGCACCTGATCCGGCCGCAGGTTGATAACGAAGCGGTTGGGCGCATCACTAGGGACGCTGGCCTGCCAAGCGGCTATCAGATCGCCGCGCACCAGGGTGAGCAACAGCAGCGCCATGATGCCGACCGCCAGTGCAGCCAGTTGCAACAGACTGCGCCGACGGTGCCGAAGGATGGCAGCGAGCCCGAGTCGCCAACCCGTGCCGGCTGCCGATGACGCGCTGCGTCGCCAACGCTGCAGCCCCCACAACACGGATGCGCCCAGCACCGCCGCTGTCACCAACGCCGCAGCAAAGCCACCGAGGGTGAACAGGCCCAGCCGCCAGTCGCCCGCTTGAACGATCAGCAGTCCAGCGAGCGCGAGTGTCAACAGCACTGCGGCGCCCCAACCCAGTCCGCGCAGCGGCGGCAGATCGTCGCGGAGGACCCGCAGCGGCGACACCTGCTTGAGCCGAAGGAGCGGCGGCACAGCCGTGGCCATCAGCACGACAAGCCCGTTGGCCGCAGCCAGAACCGGTGCGGTCCAGCGCAGCGGCGGCAGGTCCTCGCCGACCAGGGCGGCCAACTGCAGGGCGAGCAGCGATTGCAGTGCCAATCCAAGCGCCACCCCGGCCAGAGCTGCCAAACCGCCCAGCATCAACAGACGCAACAGGTGCAGCGTCACGGTTCGACGGAACGGCACTCCCCAGCAGCGGAGCAAGGCCGCCTCGTCAACTCGCCGACCGACATAGCGCTGCACCGCCAACAGCAATGCCACCGCCGCCAACACCACGCTCGCCATCCCGGCCAGGCCAAGGAACTGCCGCGCCCGCTGCAAGGTGTTGCGAATCTCCGGGCGCGCGTCTTGCAAACCCTGGACACGCACACCCGCTGGCAAAGTCGCCTCCACTCGGCTCCGATACGAGGCGATCCGCTCTGGCTCGCCAGCCACCAAGAGCCGGTAGCGGACCCGACTTCCAGGCGCAATCAACCCGGTGGCTTGCAGGTCGGACTGGTTCATCACCAGTCTCGGCGCCACGTTGAACACCTCCAGCGCAGCGTCGCCACGCGCCTCGAGGATGGCCCCGACCCGCAGTCGGCTGTAGCCCAGTTGCACGATGTCACCCGAACTCAAGCCCAGTTGAACGGCCAGCGTGCGGTCGATCGCCACCGTGCCGGCCGCGGGCGGTGCCGACGAATCTGCGGCGCCGCGTCCGCTTGCACCCTCGCCACGCAGCGGAAAGCGTCCGTCCACCGAGCGCACTTCGCACAGTTGGCTGGCAGTGCCGGCAGTGACCATGCTGGGAAAAGCAGCGACACTGGTGGTAGCGAGCGACGCGGCTTGCGCCGCCGCGCGCAGCTCCGCCGGCAGCGGCCGTTCGCTGCTGAACACCAGGTCGGCGCCCAAAAGCTGCCCGGCGCGTGCCTGGAGGCTGTCGTCGACCCGCTGTGCGACCACGCCGACGCCGGTCATCGCGGCGACCGCGAGGGTCAGCGCCAGCGCCATCAACAGCGACTCGCCGCTGCGCCACTCGCGCCGCAGTCCGCGCAGCGCCAGCCGCATGGCCTCGGAAAGGGTCACGCCGCCACCAATCGACCAGCGTCGAGGGCGATTACCCGATCGCAGCGTCGCGCCAACGCCGAATCGTGCGTCACCAACACCAGCGTGGTGCCCGTGGCGCGGTTCAGCTCGAACAGCAGGTCGGCCACCTGTGCGCCGGTGCGCGCGTCGAGGTTGCCGGTGGGTTCGTCGGCGAACAAAAGACGCGGCTGTCCGGCAAATGCCCGAGCCAGCGCCACCCGTTGCTGCTCACCGCCAGACAATTGCGTCGGAAAGTGTTGTTCGCGGGCGGCGAGGCCCACCGCAGCCAGCCAGTGTCGTGCCTCTGCCACCGCGTCGGCTCGCGACGCCAGCTCCAGCGGCAGGCTGACGTTTTCGAGCGCGGTGAGGCCGGGCAGCAGCTGAAAATTTTGGAACACGAATCCCACGGCACGCGCCCTCAAGGCCGCCCGCCCCTCTTCGTCGAGCGCAAACAGGGACTGGCCGTCCAGCCACACCTCGCCACTACTGGGGCGGTCGAGTCCGGCCAACAGGCCAAGTAGCGTCGACTTGCCCGATCCGGACGGACCGGTCACTGCCACCGTTTCACCGGCATTGATTGCCAGACCGATGTCGTCAAGAATGGTGAGCGGTGTGCCGGCCATATCGACCACGTGGCCGAGGGCTCGTGCCTCCAGTAGCGGTGCCGGGTACTCGGAAAGGGGCGTCATGCGTGTCGGCTTTGTGGTGGTTGCGCTGTGGCTTGGACTGGCAACGACAGCATTTGGTGCTGCGCCGGCGCTGCTGGTGATGGGCGATAGCCTGTCGGCAGCCTATGGTATGGCGGTTGACCAGGGTTGGGTGGCCCTGCTGGCCCGGAGGCTGGCTGACCGCGGCTCGTCCCTGCGCGTGGTCAACGCCAGCGTCAGCGGCGAGACCAGCGCCGGCGGACTGACGCGCTTCCCGGCCGAACTCGCACGCATCCGGCCGCAACTGGTGATTCTGGAACTGGGCGCCAACGACGGCCTGCGCGGCCTACCGCTGACACAGATGCGCGCCAATCTGCTGGAGATGACGCGACTCGCGCAGCGGTCCGGCGCCCGTGTGCTGCTGTTGGGCATGCGCATTCCGCCCAACTACGGGCCGGTCTATGCAGACGATTTTCATGCCAGCTTCGCCGCGGTGGCAAAACAGACTCGGTCGGCGCTGCTGCCGTTCTTTCTCGAGGGTGTGGCGCTCAAACCCGATCTGATTCAGGCCGACGGGCTGCACCCCAACGCCGCCGCGCAAGCAGTACTGCTGGACACCGTTTGGCCGGCCTTGCAGCCGATGCTTACCAGCGGAACCGCATCTGCCCCAGCCAGAGCGCGCGCCCCAAGCGCGGCGACCCCGTAGAATCGCCAGCTCCTCGCATCCTCCCGTTCGACCATGGCCCAGATCCGCACCCGCTTCGCCCCCTCGCCCACCGGCTATCTGCATATCGGTGGCGCCCGCACGGCCCTGTTCAGTTGGGCCTTCGCCCGGCAAAAAGGCGGTGAGTTCGTCCTGCGCATCGAGGACACCGACCGCGAGCGCAGCACGCAGGCCTCGGTTGACGCGATCCTCGACGGCATGAAATGGCTGGGCCTGGACTGGGACGAAGGCCCGGTCTACCAGATGGACCGTCTGGCGCGCTACAAAGAGGTGGCCGATGACCTCATCCGCCGCGGCCTGGCCTACCCCTGCTACGCCAGCAAGGACGAGCTCGACGCGATGCGCGAGGCGCAGCGCGCGGCCGGCCTCAAGCCCCGCTACGACGGCCGCTGGCGGCCCGAGAATGCCGCCGGTAAAGCGCCGCCAGCCGGTGTCGAAACGGTAATCCGCTTCCGCAACCCCGACGATGGCGATGTGGTGTGGCACGACCTGGTCAAAGGAACCATCAGCATCAACAACAGCGAGTTGGACGACCTGGTGATCCTGCGCGCGGACGGCGTGCCGACCTACAACTTCGGTGTGGTGATCGACGACTGGGACATGGGCATCACCCAAGTCATCCGCGGCGACGACCACGTCAACAACACGCCGCGGCAGATCAACCTGCTGCGTGCGATCGGCGCCCCGGTGCCGGACTACGCACACGTGCCGATGATCCTCGGCCACGACGGCGAGCGGCTGTCGAAGCGACACGGCGCGGTGAGTGTGCTGCAGTACGAAGACGACGGCTATCTGCCAGAAGCTCTGCTCAACTACCTCGCACGGCTGGGCTGGAGCCACGGTGACGACGAGGTGTTTTCGCTGCAGCAAATGGTCGAGTGGTTCGACCTTGGTCACATCAGTCGCTCGCCGGCCCGATTTGACGGCGAAAAACTCGGCTGGATCAACCAGCAATACCTCAAGATTTGCCCGGCGCCGCGTCTGGGCGAGCTGCTGCGGCCGCGGCTGGAACAGGCGGGCCTAAACGTCGACGATGGTCCGGACGTCGCACGCGTGGCCGACCTGCTGCGCGAGCGCGGCGTCACGCTCAACGAAATCGCCGACGCGGCGCATTACTTCTACACTGCGCCGACGCCGTCGGCCGAGTTGGTGGCGCAGCACGTGACCGACGAGGCGCGTCCAGCTCTACAGGCTCTCACGAATGCGCTGCAAGCCGCTGACTGGAATGCAGAAACGCTGGGGCCGCTGATCAAGGACACGGCCACTGCGCACGGCCTCAAGATGCCCAAGGTGGCGATGCCCTTGCGCGTGCTGGTGTGCGGCACCACCAGCACACCGTCGATCGACGCGGTGCTCGCGGTGCTCGGCCGCGAACGCGTGCTGGAGCGGCTGGCGGCGCTGGGCTAGTAGCTCATCCGGTTGAGCCCATCCAACGCGGCCGTCTTGTAGCACTCGCCAAGGGTCGGAAAGTTGAACACGGCATCGACGAAGTAATCGATGGTGCCACCCAGAGCCATCACGGCCTGACCGATGTGGATCAGTTCGCTGGCTTGCTCGCCGATGATGTGCACGCCCAGCAGGGTCTTGTCCTCGGGGTTGAACACCAACTTGAGCAAGCCGGTGCGGTCGCCTAGGATCTGCCCGCGCGCGATCTCGCGGTAATGGGCCTTGCCGACTTCGTAGGGCGTTCCGGCTTGCGTCAGCTCATCCTCGCTCTTGCCGATGGTCGAGATCTCGGGGACGGTGTAGATGCCGTAGGGGAACAGGCGGATGCTGGCGTCGGCGTCTTCCTTGAGCAGACCGAAGGCGTGGCGCGCCGCCGCCCTGCCCTGTTCGTACGAAGTCGAGGCCAGCGACGGGAAACCGATAACGTCACCCACCGCGTAGATGTGCTCGACATTGCTCTGGAAGTTGTGATTGACCGGCACACGGCTGCGGTCGTCAACTGCAACACCGGCGTTCTGCAAATCCAGGCGCGCAGTTGCGCCGACGCGGCCGATGGAATACAGCGCGGCCTCGGCGTGCAGCACCTTGCCGCTCTTGAGCCGCACCTCCACCGGCTTGCTGGCGTCGGTGAGCAGCTCGATATCGGCCACCTCCTCGCCCAGCCGCATCAGCACATTGTGCTGCTGGGCGATGTAGGTCAGCGCGGTCGACACCTCGTTGTCGAGGAAGGGCAGCAGCACCGGGCGCTTATCCACAATGGTGACGCGTACGCCAAGCGCAGCAAACATGGTGGCGTACTCGACGCCGATCACGCCGGCGCCGACCACAATCATCGAGCGCGGGAGAAACTTGAGTCCGAGGACGTCGTCGCTGGTGAAGATGCGCTGGCCATCAAACGGGATGTGATCGTCGCGACCAGCTTCGGTCCCGCAGGCGATGACGATTCGCGCCGTGCTGATCAGCCGCGTGCCGGAGCCCGTGGGTGAGCTGACCTCGACCGTGTGCGCGTCGACAAAGCGCGCCGAGCCTTCCAGCAGCTCAACGCGGTTACGTGACATTTGGCTGCGGATCACGTCGACCTCGTTGGCGACGACGTGATTGACCCGCTGCAGCAGGTCGTCGATAGCGATGTCCTGTTTGACCCGGTAGGACGCGCCGTAGATGCCGCGCTCGCGGAATCCGGACAGGTGCATCACCGCCTCGCGGAAGGTCTTGGACGGAATGGTGCCGGTGTGCACACAGACACCGCCAATCGAACGGGCACGCTCGATCACCGCGACGCGCTTGCCCAGCTTGGCCGATTGGATGGCCGCGCGCTGACCGGACGGACCCGATCCGATCACCACCAGGTCGTAGTCAAAGCTCTGCGTGGACGCTGCACTTGCCATACCCTGACTGCTCATCACACTCCCCCTGTACCGGATCCTGGTCTGCAGGGCCGAACCTCCGGCGTGTCCAGCCCGCTGAACCGGATTCTAGACAGGAAGCATGACGGTATTCATCCGCCGATGCGGATGGCAACCCACAACCGGCGCATGCCCAACACCGGCAGCCCGTTCTGGATGAGGCGCATCGACGGCACCTCGACCCACTGATGGAAAGCCCATCCCAACGCGATGCTGCCCAACCAGCCAGCAGCAAGCAGTCGCAGGGGATGGGTGGCGGCGAAGCTTGGCCAATGATCGATCAGCGCGTTTAGCCCCAACAACACTGAAAAATGAACCAGGAACACCGCATAGCAGCGCTCCCCAAGCCACCGCGCAAATGTGACCGCCCAAGCTTGGTCAGGCCACTGGCGCAGGCCATACCGCGCGAGCGTGACGGCGGTCAGCAGCGCCACAAGCATGCGCCAGCGGAAATCGTGAACCAGAACCAGCGTGGTGACAGCAACGATAAGCACCCAAGCGAATCGCTGCCAGTTGAACTGCGCACATCCTGCCCACCAAGCAAGTATGCCAAGCGCATAGGCACCAAAGAAATACACCGCCCAGTTGTCGAGCTCCGGCCTTCGGCTAAACCAGATCCAGCTGGCTAGCATCGCCAAGGTGATCAGGAACACCGGGAGACTGCGCCGCGGCAGCCCAGTTTGAACTTTAAGCAGCAACAGCATCAGCGCGAAGAGTTGCAGTTCGATGGCAACGTACCAGACGCCAGTCGCCAGCGACTCGACGCCAAGCACCCCTTGGAGCAGCGCGACATGGGCCAGAAACTGAGCCAGGTTAGGCGGGCGGGGAATGAAGTCTTCTGCGGACCAATGCCGCGCCAACGCTGCGGCTGCAATAGCCAGCAGCAGCGCGGCCGACAAGGGCAGAACCAACCGCAGGTACCGCCGCCAGATAAGGCGTAACGCTGGTACCACGGGGCTACCGGACCATTCGACAAAGGCACGCGCCGACATGAAGCCGGCCACCACCAGAAACACGTAAACCGCCATTCGGCCGTATTCGAAAAACCAAGTGACCAATTGGGGCAAACGCGCCTCGAGCGCCCGGGCAAGAGGCCCATAAGCGACGAAGTGATGAAGAACGATCAAATTCGCGGCCAGCACACGCAGGACGTCGACCACCGGCAAACGTGGCTTGGCGAAGATTTCACGTCGAACTAAGAGCTCTGACACCAGGGGGCCTCAAAGCGGCAACTGCCGCTACGCCCTCCTCCAAACTTACGACCGGGTCTACCCCGTTTCTTGTAGTCACATGGACACCCGACAAGTGCACAAGTTACACCGCGTGACGGCTGCATGAGAGACAGTCACCATGGACATCTCAAATGCCCTAATTCGCACGGGAAATTGACCTGTAGCGAGGCTGCGCATAGAATCCGCGCTCTCTTCCGGGCGGTTAGCTCAGCGGTAGAGCACTGCCTTCACACGGCAGGGGTCACTGGTTCGATCCCAGTACCGCCCACCACAAATAATCAATAAGTTAAGTCGACTTCGACCGGCGCGCGTCAGGCCTTAGGT
>Ga0209598_10000461_pt1 | contig 32309 bp, 32 predicted proteins | sample M_140807_EF_Meta_FD_187317 | JGI IMG/M metagenome (GOLD analysis project Ga0209598, IMG submission 187317) | Freshwater microbial communities from Lake Montjoie, Canada to study carbon cycling - M_140807_EF_MetaG (SPAdes) (version 2) | ecosystem: Environmental > Aquatic > Freshwater > Lake...
TCGAGATGGAGCACTCGCCCGAGCTTGAGGCGGTGCAGAACGAATACCTGCGATTGGCTGCAGCGCTGTGGGCCGGCACCGATCCGCTGGCACCCGAGGCACTGAAGGATCGCGACATCTTCGATCTGCTTGGATTCGATTGAGGCCGCGACCATGAGCCATATTCCCTATCAGGATCGTCGAAGTCAGATCGAGCAGTACTTCGACCGCACGGCGCTCGAGGCCTGGGAGCGACTGACCTCGTCTGCACCGGTCAGCGGCATCCGTGCCACGGTTCGCGCCGGGCGCGATCAGATGCGAACCACGATGCTGGGCTATCTGCCTGAAGATCTGAAGGGCCGACGCATTCTGGATGCAGGCTGTGGCACCGGTGCGATGGCAATCGAACTGGTGCGCCGCGGCGCCGACGTGCTGGCCATCGACCTCTCGCCCAAGCTGGTTGCGATCGCCAAGGAGCGCCTTCCTGCAGATATTGATGCCTCGAAAATCGATTTCCGCTCGGGCGACATGCTCGATATCGAACTCGGTTATTTCGATCATGTTGTTGCGATGGATTCGCTCATCCACTACGAACCGATGCATGTGGTTCGTGCGCTGGGCGCCTTGTCTGCCCGCACGGTCGACTCGATCGTCATCACCTTTGCACCGCGAACACCCGCGCTGGCCGCCATGCGATGGGTCGGTCGGGCCTTTCCGCGAGCCGACCGGGCACCGGCGATCGTGCCGGTGTCGGAGGTGACCCTGATGCAGTCGATTGCGCGATCGCCGGTGTTGACCGGTTGGGAGCCCGGCCGGATGCAGCGTGTCAGCACAGGCTTTTACACCTCGCAGGCCTTTGAGCTGAGGCGACCGGCATGAAATCCGTGCGATTCAGCGGGCTCGTCAAACGACTGCCGGTTCGCTATCTGCCGTTTGCAGATGCGGCCAGCGTCGGCCTGCCCCTGTCACGGCTGCTGCGACTGTCGCTGTTTCAGGTGACAGTCGGTATGGCCACCGCGCTCATGGTCGGTACGCTCAATCGGGTGATGATCGTCGAGCTGGGCGTGCCCGCCTGGATGGTCGCCCTTATGGTGGCACTGCCCCTTCTGGTGGCGCCGATGCGTGCGTTCACCGGCTTCAAATCCGATACCCATCGTTCGGCCTTCGGATGGCGCCGTGTGCCTTTCATCTGGACCGGGACGATGCTGCAGTTCTTCGGCCTGGCGATCATGCCCTTCGCCTTGCTCGTGCTTTCGGGCCTGGGCACAGTGCCCACGCCACCCATCTTCGGACAGCTGGCGGCGTCGCTCGCCTTCCTGGTGGTGGGACTGGGTTTGCAGACCGCCCAGACAGCCGGTCTGGCACTGGCAACCGATCTGGCCACCGACGAGACCCGTCCGCGCGTCGTGGCCCTGATGTACGTGATGCTGCTGCTGGGCATGGTGGGCAGCGGACTGTTCTTTGGTGTGATGCTGGCCGATTTCACCCCGAAGGCACTGATCCAGGTCGTACAGGGTGCGGCAATCTTTACGCTGGTGCTCAATGCCGTGGCGCTGTGGAAGCAGGAGGCGCGCGATCCAGCGCGTGTGGCGGCGCTCAAGGCCCAGCCTCAACCGGTGTTTCGGGACACCTGGCGGCGCTTCATCTCCAATGGCCGTGCCCGGCGCTTTCTGTGGTCGACCGCGCTGGGAACGGCGGCCTTCAACATGCAGGACATTGTTCTGGAGCCCTATGGCGGCGAGATTCTCCACCTGAGCGTGTCCGACACCAGCCTGTTGACCGTCTTGCTGGCCAGCGGATCGCTCATCGGGTTCGCGCTTGCGGCGCGGGTCCTCGCCCGTGGATCAGATCCCTTACGGGTGGCTGCATATGGTGCATTGGCCGGCTTGCCAGCCTTTTCTGCGGTTGTTTTTTCAGCGCCGCTCGAGGCGGGCTGGCTGTTTCGGGTGGGTGCCTTCCTGATCGGATTTGGCGGCGGCCTGTTCTCGGTTGGCACGCTCACCGCGGCAATGCACATGGAAGAGCGCAGTTTTGTCGGACTTGCACTGGGCGCCTGGGGCGCGGTGCAGGCCAGTGCAGCCGGTCTGTCGATTGCAGGCGGCGGCATGATCCGCGATGTCATGGGCAGTCTTGCCCAGTCGGGTGCATTGGGCGAGGCGCTGGCCTTGCCGGTCACTGGCTACAGTTTTGTGTACCACATCGAGATGCTGCTGCTCTTTGTGACACTGATTGCCATCGGTCCGCTTGTTCGGCGCGGATCGGCGGTTTCCCATCCCGAGCGCAGTTTCGGGCTCGCCGAGCTGCCCGGCTAAGTACGGCCAAACCCTGAAGGAGACTTCAAATGCCAGTAGGTGCCATCACCGGTTACGTGGATCTTGCCCAGATCCTCCTTTATGCATTCTGGTTGTTTTTTGCCGGACTGATCTATTACCTCGTTCGCGAGGGCCATCGGGAGGGATACCCGCTGGAGACCGAGGGCCTGAGCAAGGCCAGCGTCACCGGCTGGCCGATTCCATCGCCCAAGACCTACAAGCTGCATGGCGGCGGTGAAGTCACCATCCCCGATCCGCGCAAGCTGGAGCCGCCTCTGGTGGCTGTGTCGACCGGCGGAATCGGAGCACCGATCGAGCCGACCGGTGATCCAATGCTTGATGGCATCGGTGCGGGTGCCTGGGCGAATCGCGCTGACGTGCCCGACATGACCACGCACGGCGAGCCGCTGATCCAGCCTCTGCGGACTGCAGCCGGATTTTCGGTGGCCAAGCAGGACAGCGACCCGCGTGGCAAGCCGGTGATCGCCGGCGACGGCAAGCCGGCCGGTACGGTGGTCGATCTCTGGGTCGACACCGCGGAGATGATGTTCCGCTACCTTGAGGTGGAGACCAACGGCGGACGTCGCGTGCTGCTGCCGGTGCCGTTTGCCCGGATTCGCCGCTCGGCGATCGAAGTGAACTCGATCTATGCCCACCACTTCGCATCGGTACCAGCGACCCGCAACCCCGATCAGGTCACCCTGGCCGAAGAAGACCGGATTTCGGCCTTCTATGGCGGCGGCACGCAGTTCGCCAGTGCCAAGCGCTCGGAGCCACTGCTGTGACAATCGCCAGCAACGGCCACGAGCACGAGTTCGAGCCGCAGCACGGCCTGCCGGAGCGGCTGCCCGAGGGTGAGCAGATCCTCTGGCAGGGTTCGCCCGAACTGAGACACATGCTCACGCGCGTCTTCCACCTGCGCCTGCTTGCTGCGTATTTCGCGGTGATGCTGGCCATCCGGGCAAGCAATGTTCTGCCCGGGGCGGGGGGTGTTCAGGAGGCGCTGTCGTTGATGGCGGGTCCGGTGCTGCTGGCGCTGCTGGCGCTCGCAGCCCTGGCCATGCTGGCCCGACTGGTGTGCAGCACGACGGTCTACACGCTCACCAACCAGCGCGTGGTGATGCGCATCGGGATCGTGCTCACGCTGAGCTACAACCTGCCCCTGCGCACCATTGCATCCGCCGACCTCAAGCGAATGGATTCGAACCACGGTGACATTGCACTGGCGCTGAGCGGTGAAGATCGGATTGCCTGGTTCCATTTGTGGCCGCATGCGCGGCCCTGGCGCTTGGCCAGACCCGAGCCGATGCTCAGGGCGGTGCCCGATGCGGCTCGAGTCGCCGAGCTGCTCTCCAATGCCTGGGCGAGTGCGAACGGGGTTGCACTGCAGCCTGCCACATCGCCAGCCACCCAGGCGCCCAGCGCGGTGTCCAAGCCGGCGCATGCCCCGGCTTCCGGCTCCACGGGCGCTTCTGCCGGCGGCCTTGCGCCGAGCCTGTCATGAGCCTGGCCGCCCTGTCGCGTCGTGTGCCCGCGCCGGGCACTGCAGTCGCACCCGACACGTTTCCAAGTTGGGTGTTGTGGTGCGCCGGCGGCATGATTGCGCTTTCGCTGCTCAGCGTCGGGCTGGTTCGCCTCACCGGCAACGGGCCCGATCAGCTTCGAGCCGCAGCGCTCGCGCAGGGCCAGCCCTCAAGCGACGCAGCGGCTGAACGTTCGCTTCGATTCGAAGATCGTGCCGACGGTGGCATCTCGGTCATCGATGCCCGCGATGGCCGCATCGTTGCCGAGATTCACGGCGAGCAGGGATTTGTGCGCGGTTCCTTGCGTGCACTGACGCGTGAACGTCGGGCCCGTGAACTCGGGCCCGAGATTCCCTTTGAACTGATCGCGCATGCCGATGGGCGTTTGACCCTGCTCGACCCGGCCACTGGCCAGCGGGTCAACCTCGAATCCTTCGGTCCGACCAATGCCGGCAATTTCGCGCGGCTGCTGGCCCAGCCATCCGCCACACCCGGCGGGCGCTGAAGCCGACCCATTCACCTCACCGCTTCACGCAACAGGAATCTCGCCATGTCATCGACCCATGCCATCGAAAGCCCGGACGCCGCAGCCAGCCGTGCCAAGGAAGAGACCCTGCTGAGCCCGCGCTTCTACACCACCGATTTCGAAGCGATGGACCGCCTCGATATTTCGTCGGTGCGCGCTGAGTGGGACGCGATGATGGCCGAGTACGAAGGCGACAACAATCACGACCACTTCCAGCGCACCCCGGAGTTTGCGGCTGAAGTGGCTGAGGTGTTCGGCAAGGTGTCGCCTGAGCTGCGCCAGGAATTCATCGATTTCCTGATCACCTCGGTGACGTCCGAGTTCTCGGGCTGCATCCTGTACAACGAGATTCAGAAGAACGTCGAAAACCCCGACATAAAGGGGCTGATGCGCTTCATGGCACGGGATGAGTCACGGCATGCCGGCTTCATCAATCAGTCGCTCAAGGACCTGGGCATCGGCCTTGACCTCGGCGGCCTCAAGCGCACCAAGTCCTACACCTACTTCAAGCCGAAATACATTTTCTACGCGACCTACCTTTCGGAGAAGATCGGCTATGCGCGCTACATCACGATCTATCGCCAGCTCGAGCGCCATCCCGACAAGCGATTCCACCCGATCTTCAAATGGTTCCACCGCTGGTGCAACGATGAGTTTCGCCATGGCGAATCCTTTGCGCTGATCATGCGGGCCAACCCGCACCTGCTGCGCGGGGGCAACGTGCTGTGGATCCGCTTTTTCCTGCTGGCTGTGTACGCAACGATGTATGTCCGCGACCACACCCGTCCGATGTTGCACAAGGCGATGGGTCTGGAGTCGACCGACTACGACTACACCGTGTTTCGCATCACCTCCGAAATTTCGAAGCAGGTGTTTCCGATTACGCTTGATATCGACCATCCGGCGTTTCGGGCTGGCCTTGACCGCCTGGTGCGGGCCCAGAACGGCATCAATGCCGGCAAGGCCCGTGGCGGTGTGATCGGGCGGCTCGAGCAGGCGCGCTGGGCCGCGGTCGGCGCGGCCACGTTCGCGCGCCTGATGCTGTTGCCGGTGAACCATCATGCCCTGCCGGCCCAGGTGCGCACTGCGCCGGCCTGGTAAGGCGGCGATCGCACAATCAGAAGGCGGTCCGATTCCATGCCCGACATCCTGATCGCTGTGCTCTTTGCGATCTTCACCTGGTGGTTCAGCACCGGGCTGATCCTGCTGCTCGACGGACTGCCGCGCGGCACGTTTCGCTGGAGCCTGCTGGTGTCGACGCTGCTGTCGATCGCAGCCCTGTTCGGGCTGGTTCAGTCCTCGGGTCAGAACAGCGTCTCGGCCAGCTATTGCGGGTTTACCTGCGCCGTGCTGGTTTGGGGTTGGCACGAACTGAGCTTTCTGACCGGTTGGATCACCGGACCACGCAAGCAGCCTTCTCCGGCTAATGCAGGCGTGCGTGCGCGCTTTGGGCATGCGCTGAGTGCCATCCTCTGGCACGAGCTGGCCATTGCCGCGGTGGGTGTGACCATCGTCGCCTTGACCTGGAATCAGCCCAATCAGATCGGCACCTGGACCTTTGCGGTGCTATGGGTCATGCGCATCAGCGCCAAGCTCAACCTGTTTCTGGGAGTCAGAAACCTGGGGCAGGAGTTCTTGCCCGAGCACCTGGCCTACATGGGCAGCTTCTTTCGACGCAGGACGATGAACCGGCTCTTTCCGTTCTGTGTGGCGGGCGCGTGCGCTGTGCTGGCGCTGATCGCCCACCGGCTGACCGGTGAAGAGGGCGCATCGCAAAGCGTGGGTCTGGCGCTGGTGGGCACGATCCTGGCGCTGGCGATCATCGAGCACCTGTTGCTGGTCCTGCCATTGCCAAGCACCGCCCTGTGGCGCTGGGCCATGCGAGGTCGCGAGCCTGCGGCTTCATCTCTAACCGTTGCGAGGCGCTGTTGAGCATGTCGAATCCGGAACCGCTGCAGTCGACCCATGGAGATGACCCGAGCCTTCGAGAGTTGATGCGGGGCGGCTCGAAGACTTTTTTTGCCGCGTCGCTGCTGCTGCCTGCGCGGGTCAGGGCGCCGGCCACCGCGCTCTATGCGTTTTGCCGCCTGGCGGATGATGCGATCGATTTCGGCGTCGACAAGGCCGCTGCGCTTGCAGGCCTTCAGCAGCGCCTCGATGCGATCTATGCCGCAACCCCACTGCCGATCGAAGCCGATCAGGCCCTGGCAGGGGTCGTGAAAACCCACGGCATTCCGCGCGAACTGCTCGATGCGCTGCTCGACGGGTTTCTGTGGGATGCGCAGGGCCGTCGCTATCAGACGCTGGCCGATCTGCAGGCCTACGGTGCGCGGGTTGCAGGCACGGTCGGCGCGATGATGGCACTGATCATGGACACGCGAGACAGCGCTGCGCTGGCGCGGGCCTGCGAACTCGGCGTGGCGATGCAGCTCACCAATATTGCCCGCGATGTCGGTGAAGACGCCCGGGCCGGGCGCTTGTATTTGCCGCTGCAATGGCTGCGCGAAGCCGGGGTCGCTCCGGACGCCTGGCTGCGCGCCCCGGTCTTCGACGGCAGCATCGCCTCAGTGATCGACCGCTTGCTTCGGGCGGCCGATGACCTGTATGAACGCGCTGACTGCGGCATTGCCGCCTTGCCGCGCGACTGCCGGCCGGCGATCCGTGCAGCGCAGCGCGTCTATGCCGAGATTGGCCGAAAGTTGCGCCAGCAGGGCCTGGACTCGGTCAGCCGGCGAGCGGTGGTGCCCAGTTCGCGCAAGCTGGTGCTGATCGCACGGGCATCGGCCGTTTGGGTGGTGCCACCGCGCATCACGCTGCCTCAACCGGGCGCCTTGCCGGCGGTGCAGTTCCTGGTCGATGCGGCGACGGCGCAAGGCTATGGCGGGGCCTCTCATTCGAGGGCAGCGCATGGGGGCGCTCGACACATGCCCAGGCGCTCATTCGACGAGAAGATGAGCTGGTCGGCCGATGTGTTCCAGCGCCTCGTCGAGCAGGACCGCGCGCCGCGTTGATCGCGATGCGCGCATCAAGGGGCACGGGAGCGCATTATCAATGGACATGCCGCTGCTCAAACTGGCTGAGGTCGGTATCGTGGTCGTTGCCGGCCTGGCCTTCTATGTCTGGCAAATGCGCCAGTTGAAACGAGACCGCGCCCAGACCGCAGCCGAAGAGGCCGCGCGCAGGCAAGCGGCCCAAGCACCCCACGACACCACACAGGGTAAGTCGGCCTCAGCAACTCCGCGGCCGGACGGGGGACTGTCTTGAACACCACCATCAAGACCTTGCATGTGCTGAGCGCCTGCCTGTTTCTGGGCAATGTGATCGTCAGCGGCACCTGGGCTGCGCTGGCCGAACGCACCCGAGACCACAAGATCATCCAGTTCAGCAATCGGCTGGTGCTGATCACCGATCTGCTGTTCACGCTCACCGGTGCCCTGGGCGTGGTCATCACCGGCTCGATGATGGCCACCGCGCTGGGAGGGGAGTCGGCTCACCCCTGGATTCGCTGGTCGTACATCCTCCTGGGACTGTCGGGCTTGATCTGGCTTTTGGTGCTGGTGCCGATCCAGCTCAAGCAGCGCGCGCTGCTGGCGAGAAGTGATCGCATCACCTCCGAATACCTGCAGCTCTCGAAGGTTTGGCAGATCAGCGGTGCGGTCGCGACCATTCTGCCGCTGCCAATCCTGTACTTCATGATTGCAAAGGTCTCGTGAGCCGCGTGCCCGCACTCGACGGGCAGGTCGTGCTGGTGACCGGGGCAGGTTCAGGAATTGGCGCAGCCGGTGCCATGGAACTGGCACGGCGCGGGGCCATCCCGGTGCTGCTGGATTGCGATGCGGACACGCTTGAAGCCACCGCCGCGCTGATCGGGCGCGACACGCTCGTGCAGCGCTGCGATGTCACCGATGCAGCGGCCTGCGAAGCGGCCGTGGCTGCGATCCTGTCGCGGCATGGTCGCCTCGATGCTGTCTGGGCCAATGCCGGGATAGCCTCATTCGGGCCGCTTGCGCACACCGACCCGCAGGCCTGGCAGCGGGTGATCGATGTCAATGTGATGGGCGTCTTCAACACGGTTCGCGCTGCCCTGCCGGCCATCTTGCGCCAGCGCGGCTATGTGCTGGTCACCGCGTCGGCAGCGTCATTCGCTCACCCGCCCGCGATGTCCGCTTATGCCGCCTCCAAGGCTGCGGTCGAGGCGATGTGCAATGCCTGGCGCATCGAGCTGGCTGCACACGGTGTGGCGGTGGGCGTGATTCATGCCTCATGGGTGGCCACTGCGCTGGTGGGCGAAGGTGCGATGCATCCCGGTTTCGAGCGGCTTCGCGCAACGATGCCGGCCATATTGAATCGTGAGGTTGCGCCTGAGGCTGCGGCGCGCATCATGGTCGACGGCATCGCCCGCCGTCAGCGTCGCATCTGGGTGCCGGGTTGGGTGAGGATGCTGCACTGGTTGCGGCCTGTGCTGCACACCCCGCTGGGCGAGCGCGAGCTGATGCGCGCAGCCCCTGACATCGAGCGCTTCTACCTCGAAGGACTGCAGACGCATGGCCGACTGGCATCGTCTTTTGGTCCGCGCGAGCACCAGCGTGCGATGTCTCGCCAGAACGAGTCTGCGCCGGATTGAATTGCCCGACGCCGATCAGGCGCGCCGAGGCATCTTCCAGGGCAGCATCAGGCGAACCGGCAGCGACACCAGCCGGGGGATGCTGATCGACTCATGGATCGAGGTGACCGGCTCACCCAGCAGTTGCGATGACAGGGTCGATCGCACATAGAACGGCGTGTCTTCCAGGGTCTCGAGCACCCGGGCGGTGCTGCCTGCATCGCTGCGCACCGATCGGGCGATCCGCCACATCGAGGAGGGCAGTGCCTGGCGCGGCGGTGGCTTGAAGGACTCGGCGCATCCATTCGGCTTGAAGCGCTCGGCAATGACCCGTGTACCCGCCATGTTCGGGCTTGTGTCTGTCGCGGCCTGTCGCACGTCATAGATCACCGTGGTGCTGCCATCTCGCATTCGGGCGCGCGACCAATCCCAGTCCGCGAAGGCCCGATCGATCGGCTCATCACCTTCATTGGAATCGAGATAGGCCTCGCCCGACCAGCGCACCGACGGTGCATCGAGCTCGACATCAATGCGTGCGCAGGGTGCGATCGGTCCCCAGCGGTGTCGGTCCTCGGCATCGAGGGCGGTGACGAATCGGCATAGGCCCTGAGGCCTGAGTCGGATGCGGCCTCGCACCCGTCGCAGCAGGGGTACCGACATCTCGTCGAATTCCACGATCAGCGCATCACCCTCCCAGGCGATCCGGCTGGGCCCGACGACGAATTCTCGTGCGCTTCGCGAGATGCTGCTGCGGCCGCGCTCGGTCATCGCCCAACGCCGGCCGGCATCGCCATACAGGGCGATGTTGATCGCGCAGTGGTCTTGCGGGTCACCGCGCCCCAGCGCGCGGGCTGCGGCGTAGTAAGGCGAGAACACGCTGCCCACGAACGCAATGATGCTCAGCCCGTGACGGCCGTCATCACTCAGTGCATCCAGGTACCACCACAGGTAGCCGCCTGCCGGGACGGCCTGATCAAAGCGGGGGATGCCGTGTGCGTCGCGCCCGCCTGAGAGGCTGGCGTGGGTCGACCCGGAAAGGGTCGACCCGTCCATGAAGGACACGCTTACTTCGAGCTGGCCTCACCCTGGGCGGGTGCAGCCGATGCCGCCGCTGTGGCCGCGGCAACCACCGGGCCGAGCAGCTCGGGATGATGTTTGGCCATCTGCTCGCCGTACAGGGGCTTGTAGGCGCCCTGGTGGCAGGTTCCGCAGCCCACCTTGGCCACATCCCCGGTCGGCCCGCGGCGGTTACCCGGGAAAGTCTGCGTAAGCGGCTCGAGGTAGTCGGTGTTGAGATCGCGCGCCATGCGGATGCCGTGCCATGCGGTGGCACGCGTCGGTGGCGAGATCTCCCACGACTGGAACGACTGCGTGTTGTGGCAGTAGGTGCAGTTCACACCCAGAGACTGCGACATGTGCATCATCAGTCCGTAGGTGTACTCGGCCTGTTTGGTCGAGGTCGTGTTGGCTGCGCTGCCGGTGTAGGCCAGTGCTTCCTTGCCATTGACCCGGATCGGCTTGGCATCCTTGAGGTAGCTGGTCAGCGGATCGTAGGGCAGTGACGACAAGGCCACCGTCGGCGAGGGCTGGTTCTGTTCGGCGAGGTTGCCGAGCAGTGAGCCTGCGCCTTTCTGAGGCGGTGCAGTGAACCAGACCTGATTGGGAACCGGATTGCCGCGATGGCAGGTGTAGCAGGTCACCCCGGTGGCGCCGACGTGCGACTTCCAGTCGGCGTTCACATGCTGGGTCATCTCGATCATCCGGCGCGCCACGACCTTGGTGTACTTCGAGTCATCGGCGAAGTTCTGCGCGTTATGGCAGTAGGCACAGCCCTGTTCGGGTGCAACCCACTGCGTGATGGCCGCCATGTGCCGGGTGAATTGCCCCACGCTCAGGTCGCCCAGTACCTTGACGTTCTGATACACGTCGCGGGCCTTGGGGCCGTCGGCCGGAACCGCCGGCAGCGGTTCGGGAGCCTTGTTGAGTGCAGCCTGCGTGGCCAGCAACCTGGGGTTGTAGAGCTGCTCCATGCCGGTGCCGCGATAGCCGGACTGGACCGACTCGATCGGCGGGCGCTCACAGCCGGCGAGGGTCGCAGCGGCGAGCACCGGAACAAGGAGCGAGCGCATGCAGAAGGAATACAGGCGAGTCGTGTGTCTCATCTCACTTGACTCCCGTGACGGTTACTTCGACGCGCCGTGCGACCGGATCTTCACCAGCAACATTGGCCGCCGTCTCGACCGGCTTGGACAACACCAGGCGACTCTGATCGATGCCTGCGTTGGCAAAGATATCGCGCACGGCTTTAGCTCGACCCTTGGAGAGCTCCTCATTCTGCGCAGCATCGCCAGTTGCGGAGTGATAACCGGAGATGGTCGCGGTGGCCGAGGGGTTGTCGTTCAGCCCCTTGGCGATCTCGGAAAGCAGCTGCGACTGGCCGGGGCTCAGCACGGTGGAGGCGACCGGGAAGTACAGGATGCCGCCGGTTGCCGTACGAACCGCTGCGCCGTCAGTCGGGACAGCTGCTGCAGCTGCTGCAGCGACCGGCGCCTTCACCATGGGACGGGCTTGCAGGGCGGGATCAATCACGATCTTGTGGCTGACCGGATACGAGGGCACCACACCATGCTTGGCCGACCAGAGATACCAGTTGTCGACCACCGGACCGGTCAGCAGGATGCCGATGCCACCCACGAGCGGGCTCAGCACAGCGAACCACCAGGCCCAGCGGTGCACTGATTCCATCGTGGCATTGAAGCCCATGGTCCAGCGCCAGAAGAGGCCCGCGCGCTCGGAGGCGGTGCCACGATCGACGATCTGCTCGATCTCACGCTCACCGCCGTAGCGGCCGACTGCGAGGATGGTTGCACCGTGCATTGCAAACAGCAGAACCGAGCCGTACAGAAAGACGATCGACAGCGCATGGAAGGGGTTGTAGAACAGGTTGCCATGGCGCAGTGACAGCGCAGACACCCAGTCCAGGTGCGGGAACACCCCGAACGGAACCGCTTCGGACCAGCTGCCCATCATGATCGGGCGGAAAAAGCCGCAGACCAGATAGAGCCAGATCGCCGCCGCGAAGGCCCAGGCGATGTGCGTGCCCAGACCCAACTGGCGCGCCCGCCGATAGCAGCGCGCCCACCACAGCAGCATGGACACGGTGAGCAGGAAGCCGACGATCAGCCACCAGCCGCCTTCAGCCAGGGGCGGAATGCTCAGGCCATAGCTCGGCGCGGGCGGCTCGAGCGCCAGCCAGAACAGCTGCCGCAGCATTTCGAAGGGGTTCCAGCCGACCGAGGCCAGCATGTTGAAGCCGATGATGTTGAAGGCAGCCGTGCCGAAGACCAGCGAGGCGAGGCCAAGTCCGCCCAGATAGATCGGCCCGATCTGGGCGTTGCCCAATCGGCCCAGCAGGTGCCACAAGAACGGCTTGCCGGTGCGCTTCCAGTCCGATCGTGGCAATGCCACGCCGGTGTGCAGCGGCCCAGTCGGCTGGACCGCGGTAAACAGATTCTGATATTCCGCCACGATAGATCTCCTCGACTCGGGTCTGTTACGAGCGCCAGATCGGCAGGTTCAGCCACCAGCCCCACCACTCAGGCCAGCCCCGGGTCCAGAACGGACCACTGATGACGATGCACAGTGCGGCGAACCACACTGCAGCCAGGGCCAGGAACAGGCCGAGGCGGTGAATACCCAGCGTGCCGACCGAGTAGCCGATGAAGTCACGAAAGAACGTGTCTTCATGCTCGGGCGACTTCACAGCCTGACCCTTGCCCGGATTGGTCGCTGACAACACCAGGCCACCGTGCATCGACAGCGCCAGCGTCGTTGCAAAGAAGAGGCTTGCTGCGATCAGGTGGGCCGGGTTGTAGTGGAAGTGCAGGTACTGGTAAGCCACGTTGCTGACCCAGTCGAGGTGGCTGTAGATACCGTAGGGGAATGCATGGCCCCACGCACCCATCAGCACCGGGCGAATCACCTGCAAGGTGAAGTACGCAAAGATCGCGAAGCCGAATGCGACGGGCACATGCAGCCCCATCCCGAGCTTGCGGGCGATCTCGACTTCACGCAGTGCCCAGGAGACGAATGCTCCGAGCGCGCAGACTGTGATGATCTGCCACAGACCGCCTTCCATCAGCGGCGCCAATCTGAGTCCGTATGAGAGGTCCGGCGGCGCAATGCTGATCTGCCAGAGATTCCAGGTCGGGCCCATGGCCGCTCCCCAGAGGATCATCGCGGTTCCCAGCATGGTGAAGAACAGCGTGGAGATACCGAAAAAGCCCACGTAGAACGGTCCCACCCAGAAGTCGAAGAGATCGCCTCCGACAAGGGTGCCGCCGCGCACACGGTACTTTCGTTCAAAGCTCAGCATGGCCATTGGAAATCCTCCGACCCCTGCAACGTTTTCCTGTTCACGTCGCCAAGGTCCATATTTTTTGTCGACTGGCGCGACCGGTCCAAAGGACCCGGCCGCGCCGGTCCGTTCTCCTGGAACGTTCCCTTACTTGCTCGGGTTGGGCGTGTTGTGGGACGCCGCAACTCGGGCCGCCGCTGCTTTCGCAGTGTCGGGGTGCCAGGTGTTGATGTTGTAACGATCGCCACTGATCTGGATCAGATGGATGCTCGTCGAAACGAACGCGATCAAAAGCCCAGTGCAAACGATCGCGACTCGCGGATCGACCACTCGCCAATAACGCCACATGTTTCAGTCCTTTCTAACTAAGGTGAGAAATGACCGTGTAGACGGCAGACTTCACGCCATCCCACAACGATCGAGCGCCTTCTGCTCCGGGAAGCCAGGTGCGCCAATTCCAAGTGAGCAACTGGCCGCACAGGGCAAGCACCAGAAATGCACCGAACAGCACGAAAAAGACCAGATGCAGCCCGTCGAGCGGTTTGGCGAATTGATTGGTTGTTTGATTCACATGCGCCTGAGCCATCAGTTTCTCCTTGGATACCTGTCTAACTAAGTCCTAAGCCCTTAGAACCAGGGGCGCCAGATCCACACCAGGCTGTGGGCAATGAATGCGCCCACGGCCCACAGGATGTAACCCTGCAGGTAGTACTGGTGGAATTCCTGGCACTCCGCGTCCGTCAGACCAGACGGATTCACTTTTTCAGCCATGGCTGATGCCTTTCATAGAATTGCCTTGCGGCAAGACCCACATCGCTGCCGCGTTTCCGCTGCAGCACCCATTGCCGGGCAAGCCCGGCGCTTGTCGGTTGATCGAGGCTCCGTACCGGTCGCGCATCACGCGGCCTGTCCAAGCTTCGATCGACCAAACAACCGTGTGAGCCGATCAACATCCACACTCGGCGCACCTGCCGAGCGGGCGTCCTGTTCGGCCCGATCCCTCATTCGTTTTGCAGCCGAGATGCGCACCAGCACCGGTTCGGCTTCAAGCAATTCATTGAGCAGCTGGTGCGCCTCGGGCTCCCAGGGCATGGACGCGGCACCCGAGGCACGGCTCGGCGTGGCGTCGATGCGGTCCATGTCGGTGGACAGCGGCAGGATGTGGAACAACGCGTCGAACAAGGCGTTGCAGACTTCCTGGATCACATAGGTGGCGCCGGCATAACCCATGAACGGCGTGCCGGTGTGGCGCCGGATGATGGCGCCGGGAAAAGAGGCCGGGATGTAAGCCGCGCGGCTGCCGGCTTCGGCCAGATACATGCGCTCGTTGTAGCTGCCGAACATCACCAGCGGCGGTGTGTCGTGGATCAGCTGGCGCACGGTGGCGTTGTCGGTTTTCTCGCCGGGCTTGCGCGACACCGCGAAATTGCAGGGCAAGCCCATCTCGTCTTCGAGGAAGTGACGCAGGCCGCGCGCATAGGTTTCGTTGGCCACCACCGCGAAACTCGCGGTGCCAAAGAAGTCCTGGGTGACCGAACGCCACAGATCCCAGATCGGCTTGATCGTGGTGTGCTTTTCGCGGGTGATGAAAGGCTCGGGGTCGAGATCGAGCAGCTCACCCAGCGTGCGCAGGAACTTCGTGGTGCTGTGCAGACCGATCGGTGCCTGCAGGTACGGGCGATCGAGTGCCTCGCACAGCATGCGACCGAACTCGCGGTACATGCAGATGTTCACATCGGCCTCGACCAGACGCGAGACGTCGGCCAGGTGCGAGCCCAGCGGGAAGACCATGTTGATCTCGGCGCCGATGCCCTGCACCAGCCTGCGGATTTCGGCCAGATCGCTCGGTGAATTGAAGGTGCCGTAGCTTGGGCCGATGATGTTGACTCGCGGCTTTTCACCGGGTGCGCGCGGCTTGCGCGCAGGCACCTTGCGCAGGCCGTACTCGGACCACAGCCAGTACATCGCGCGGTTGGCGCATTGCCACTGGTCTTCGTCGATCGTGCGCGGCAAGAAGCGCTGCAGGTTCGTGCCTTCCGGCGTCACACCACCGCCGATCATCTCGGCGATCGATCCGGTGACCACCACCGAAGGCAGGTCGGGATCGAGTGCTGCATGAGCGCGCTTCATCGCGCCCTCGGTGCCTTCGCGGCCGAGCTGCTCTTCGGCCAGGCCGGTCACCACGATGGGCAGTTCGTGCGGCGGCAATGCGTCGCTGTAATGCAGCACCGAGGTGACTGGCAGGTTCTCGCAGCCCACCGGGCCATCGATGACCACCTGCAATCCTTTGATCGCGGTGAAGACATACACCGCACCCCAGTAGCCGCCTGCGCGATCGTGGTCGAGGACGAGCATCAGATCATCTCCTCGGCCTTGCGCTTTTTCATCAGCTTGATGACCTGGCGCCGGGTGTGTTCGCGAAATTCGGGGCGATCCTGCGGAACGCCTTCCCAGACTCCGGAGGCATGACCGACACCGACGTCTTCGAAGAATTCCGTCATCGTGTCGAAGCGGGACTTGTTGGCGATCGCGGTGTTGATGACGGTGGCCAGCGACCCGGCGCCGGCCGGTCCCATCAGGGGCCGCGCGGAAATCAGGTTGGTGAAGTAAAGCGAGGGCATCCCAGCCTGCTTTGCGGCTTGAACCACCGGGGTCGTGCCGATGGTCAGGTCGGGTTTGAATTCGTGCATCGCGGCGAGGTCCTGCTCGAGCGACGCGCGAAACTGCACCGCAACGCCGCGCGACTCGAGCCATTGCCGGTCTTCATCGGACCAGGGCGTGCGCGGGCAGGCGGTGCCCACATAGCGCAGGTCTGCGCCGCTTTCGACCAGCAGACGGGCGACCAGCAGCTCGGAGCCTTCGTAGCCGCTCATCGTGATGCGACCCTTGATTGGCGACTTGGCCAGAGCGCCTCGGATAGCGGGCAGGACGCGATTGCGGGCAGCGTCGATGCGCTCCTGCGGCACACCGGCGGCTGTGCCGATCGCCTGCAGCCAGGCGTTCGTGCCGTCATGGCCGACTGGCGCCGATCCCACGATCGGCCTGCCAGCCGCTTCGAATTCGCGAATGCTGGCGGTATAGAAGGGATGGATGGCTGCAACCGCCACACCGTCGAGTGCGGCATAGAGTTCACGCCACTCCCGGGTGGGCACCACAGGTCCTGCAGCCAGTCCCATGGGTTCGAGCATCATGCCGATCATCATTGGATCGGCCGGAAAGACTTCGCCGAGCAGGGTGATGGTGGGCTTGTCTGAGCGCCCGGCACGCGGCGCCTGAACCGGGCCTGCGGCGATTTCGGTGCGGGCGAATTTGAGCATTGCACCGGCGAGCACATCCTTGGCCTCGGCATGCGTGGGCACGCCGAAACCGGGCACATCGATGCCGATGATGCGAACACCGTTGATCTCGCGGGGCAGCAGTTGCAGGGGTACACCGCTGGCCGTCGGGACACAGAGGTTGATGATCACGATCGCATCGAGCTGGGCCGGATCGGCCTGGGCGTAGACCGCGTCTCGGATGTCCTCGAAGAGCTTGCCGGTGACCAGTGATTCGGAGTTGAACGGAACGTAACCGACTGTGCGGCGCGCGCCGTAGAAGTGCGAAGTGAAGGTCAGTCCGTAAACGCAGCAGGCCGAGCCGGACAGAATGGTCTGCGTGCGGCGCATCCGCAGGCCGACACGCAGCGAACCGAATGCCGGGCACATGCTCTGGGGCTGATCGTGCGGGCCTTTCGGGTAGTCGGCTGCAAATTGCGCAAGGGTCTCGCTCTTGCCTGCAGTTGCGGCCGCGGCGAGCAGTGTTTCTGCGCCGGAATGGCAACCCAGCCCATCGCTCTTGATCGCTTCGGGGTTCGGCAGCGCGGGCGCTGTCTCGGGTGGCATGGCCTGGGTCATGGCGTGCGGGCTCTTGATCAGGCGGCGTCGTCGTAGACGACTTCAAGCGACGGCTTGAACGACTCGGTTTTCCCGACCATGTCGAAGAGGGTGGCCGGCTCGAGCACGACATCGCGGCCCACCGCTGCGCCCGAGAACAGGCCAAGCAGTTCGTCTTGCGACAGGGGCTTGGGCCGCACCGGCGGGGCCAGGCCGACGTTGGTGGCCAGGGTCTCGAACAGCGGGCCCCACTGCGTTCCCGGGCGACCGATGATGTCGTAGGCCGCGCTCTTTCTGCGGATGTCTTCGTGGGCGGGGATGGCCGACAGCACCGGGATACCGGCGCGTTCGGCAAAGGCCGCGGCCTCACCGGTGCCGTCGTCCTTGTTGATCACCATGCCGGCCACGCCGACATTGCCGCCGAGTTTGCGGAAATACTCGACGGCCGAGCAGACGTTATTGGCGACGTACAGCGACTGCAGGTCGTTGCTGCCCACCACGATGACTTTCTGGCACATATCGCGGGCGATCGGCAGGCCGAATCCGCCACACACGACGTCGCCCAGAAAGTCCAGCAGAACGTAGTCGAAGCCCCACTCGTGAAAGCCGAGTTTCTCGAGGGTCTCGAAGCCATGGATGATGCCGCGTCCGCCGCAGCCACGGCCGACCTCGGGGCCACCGAGTTCCATGGCGAAGACGCCGTCTCGCTTGAAGCACACATCGCCGATCGACACCGACTCGCCGGAGAGTTTCTTCTTCGAGGAGGTTTCGATGATGGTCGGGCAGGCCTTGCCACCGAACAACAGCGAGGTGGTGTCGCTCTTGGGGTCGCAGCCGATCAGCAGCACCTTCTTGCCTTGCTGCGCCATCATGTAGGACAGGTTGGCGAGGGTGAAGCTCTTGCCGATGCCACCCTTGCCGTAGATCGCGATGATCTGCGTCTCCTTGGTGGGCGCAGCGGTGCTGACCGGATCGGGCTCGATGGCCGCCTCAGCACGCAGTCGCTCCTTCTGGATGAACTGCATGGTGGCTTGTGCGGGGATCGTCATGAGCACTGTCTCCAGTCGAGAATCATCTTCAGGCAGTCGGCATCGTTGAAAGCGACCGGATAGGCCGCCTGTGCGCGATCGGCCTGTTCGCGGTGTGTGATCAGGCCGTCGAGCGTCAGATGGCCGGTTTCGATCAGCCACTTCACTGCCATCAGGTCGGGTTTTTTCCATTCGGCCGCAACCCGGATCTGGGCCTCGCGCATGAAGGCCGGCGCAAACAGGAACGACAGCGGCTCGGTGTAGAAGCCGGCGAGCACGACTTCACCGCCCGGTGCAATGCGGCCGATCAGCGTGTCCAGGATCGAGGCGTCGCCACTGACGTCGTAGACGCTGCGGTAGTTGCGCCGGTCGTCGTCTTCGGGGCGGATCACCGAATAGCCTTCGGCGCCGCCGGCGCGCTGCGGGTTGCGCTCCCAGACCACCGGGGCGGGATGCCCGCCAAGCACGGTCATGCGTGCGAGCAGTCGGCCCAGCACGCCATGGCCGACGATGAGTTCGGGCGGGGTGATCGGATGTCGGGTGCCGCCCATCGAGACGGCGTGGTAAGCGGTTGCAGCCAGTGCGAGCAGCACCGATTGTTCGCCGAGCTGCTCACTGATCGGGGTGACCCGGTCGGCGCCGACCACCACGCGTGAGGCCGAACCGCCGAACAGGCCGCGGATCTCGCCGTAGCAGCGGGCGCCGGGCACGAAGACGGTCTGGCCTTCATGAAGGCCGGATGCGCTGCCTGCCTGGATCACTTTGCCGACCGATTCGTAGCCGGGAACCAGCGGATAGCCCATGCCGGGAAAGGTCGGCATCTTGCCGTTCCAAAGCAGCTTCTCCGTGCCTGTGCTGATGCCGCTGAACTGGATGTCGACCACGACATCCGAATCGCCCGCGGGGGTCAGGTCGACGCGGCTGAACGCAATGCGCTCAGGCTGCTCGAGCACGACCGCCATTGAATTCATCGCGCGACTCCTCGTATCAGGTCCGTCAGCACGCGCGCGATGGCGGCAACGGGTGGGCGGGCATCCGGTTTCAAGACACGGATGCCCACTGGGAGTGTCATCTTATGCTTACTGATTTGGCTGTCAAGCAATGTTGACAGATTTGATACGCCAATTTCTGGATGTCTGCACACGGCGGCTCTCTTCAGCGGGTGCGTCGAGCGACCAGCACGCGGGTCTGCAGCGGCAGTCGGGTGGGCAGCAGGCGGATCTTGTCGAAGCCGGCCTGGGCGAGCAGTTCGCCGATGCGCTGCGGCGTGCGGGATCGGCCCCGCCCCATGGCGGCCAGGTAAAGGCCGTAGTAGGCATCGCCGATCGCCTCGGCGCCGGGTGTCCCGGACATCGGCTCGGACACCAGCAGCACGCCATCAGGCGGTAGTGCGGCATGGGCTGCCCGCAGCAGGGTCAGGACCCGCTCATCGGGATGGTCGAAGAGCACCCGTACCAGGGTGATCAGGTCGGCACCGGTGGGCAGCGGATCGGTGAAGAAGCTGCCACCGAATGTCTGCGTGCGATCGCCCAGACCGCGCTCGGCCATCCGCAGGCGTGCCCGTTCGGCCACTGCCGGCAGATCGAAGAGCATCAGCTCGAGGCGCGGTGCGCGCTTGGCCACGGCGGTCAGAAAGGTGCCATCGCCGCCACCGACATCGAGGATGCGGCGATGGCGATGCAGCGGATAGGCCTCCAGGATCTGCTCGGAGACCAACGGCTGCGAGGCGCTCATCAGTTCCGAGTAATCCGAAACCCGCTCGGTGGGCAGCGCCTGCGGCGCCGACTGCGGGCCGGTGTCGGCATAGGGCCAGTAGCCGGCCATCTCGGTGTGAGCGCGCTCGCCGCGCAGCAGTGACAGCGGATCGGCAAGGTCCCGATACAGGGTTGCGTGGTGCTCGACCATCGCGGCGATCGCCGGGTGCGTGACCATCGGGGCGCCCAGCGGGCCGAGTCCCCAGGCGCCCGAGTCGCGCTGCTCGAGCAGTCGCAGCGAGGCGGCGGCAGCCAGCAGTCGCTGAGCGCCGTCTTCGGGCATCGCCAGCCGTCTTGCAAGGGTCGCGGTGTCCATGGGTCCGTGCTGCGCCAGGGTCTCGAACAGCTGGGCGCGAACACAGGCAAACAGCACCTGCGAGTAGGTGAAGCCGGCCACGATGTCGAACAGTGCGCGGGACTCGCGACGGGCGATCGGACGGGTGAGTGGGAAGGCGGCGGCCCAGCGGTGAAAGCGCGGGTCGAGCATCAGCCGGTCGCGCAATGCACGCCAGCGATCGCGAAGTGAGAGGCGGGCGCCGGCCGGGCTCATGGCTCGGGTCAGCGTGGCATCAGGCATGGGCCTGCGGGCAGACACGGCGAATGCGCGGCGAGATCAGGCGGGCACGCGCCGGGCGACGTCTTCGCACCAGGCTTTGGGCACGAGCCGCTCGGATTCCATTTTCACCAATGCCCGCAGTCGCGGGGCGCCTGCACAGCTCGGGATGGACTCCATCGCGCCGGCAACCAGCCCTTCGAAGTGCTCGATGGCACCGGTCAGTCCGAGCTGATGGGCGGCACTGGGGCGCCCGAGCGAGGCATCCTGGCCGATCGGCTTGCCCAGCACAGCCGGGTCGGCCATCACGTCGCGGATGTCATCGGCGATCTGGTAGGCCTCGCCGAGGCGCTCGCCCAAGGCCCGCCAGCGGGCCGGATCTGCGCCGGCTGCCTGGGCTCCTGACGCGGTGGCGGCGGCAAACAGGGCGCCGGTCTTGGCACGCTGGTAGTCGGACAGGTTGACCTTGGGCTCGCACTCCCAGGCCTGACCCGCGACGATGCCAAACGGCATCCCTGTTCCGGCCGCGATCGTGGTCATGAGGGGTGCCAGCCGGGCGGGCGATTTGCCGGCCGCCCCAGCCAGAACCTGGAACGCCAGCACGATCAGCGCATCGCCTGTGAGCACGGCCAGCGGCTCGCCAAAGGCTGCCTGAACGGATGGGCGGCCGCGGCGCGTGGCGGCATTGTCGAAGCAGGGCAGATCGTCATGGACCAGCGACGCGCAATGCATCAGCTCAAGCGACACCGCCGCTGCAGTGGCCAGGGCTGGGTCGTCGTCGCCACAGGCCAGTGCAACCGCAATGCACAGATGCGGGCGGATCCGGGCGCCACCTGGAAACACCGCATGACGGATGGCGCCGACCAGCCGGTGAGGCGCCCCGGCGACTTCATGAGCCGAGAGTGTCGCGTGCAGTGCGCGTTCGATGCGTGACTGGGTGTCCATATGCCGGTCCTCCTCCGATGCCCTGGCTGCAGAAGGCAATGTCCAGCATGCCTGTCAGTCAGTAGTGTCAATCAAGATAGACACTTAAGGGAGGCCCGTCAACCGGGCGGCAGGTCGGTGAGGGCCGCGGCGGCCCCGTCGATCCTGTAGGGCGACCCTCTTGAGGGCCGCCCGACGTGATCAGTCGATGGCGGACAGAACCAGGGCGAGCAGACCGCCCGCCGCAGCCGGCACGCCCCAGCGCTCCAATGATCCGGCCCTGCCGACAGTCACCAATTCGACCGGAACAGTGGCCTGCTCGAGCACGGAGTTAGTCACCGAATGCTGAAGGCCGCGCGTCAGAGGGTTCTTGCGGGCGGTGGTCATCACGATTCGATCGCATTTGAGGCGACGTGCTTCGTCTGCAATGACCTGTCCAAAATCGCCGGCCCTCGAATGGGCGGCATGGGGCACTCCGTGCCGCGTCAGCAAATCGCGAGCGCCCGCCAGGGCCCTGTCCGACTCGCTGCGGCGCCAGGCTGCGCGGTCCCGGCTGCTGGAGCCGCGGGCGATATGACGAGACAGCAGCGGCTGGACGTTGAGCAGATGGATTTCGCGATTGGAGTCGGCCATGAACTGGTTCATCACATGGCGGACGGCCAGTTCGGCATTGGGAGAACCATCGACCGGGATGAGGATTCGCTGCATGTTCGTGTCTCCTGATTCAGGGTGAGCGGAAAAAGCGGCCGGCATGGTGATGCCACCGGATACAGGGAGAAGGGTTGAAGCACGCTGTGCGTTGGCCCGCTGACGCAGATATCCGGTCAGCATGACGCCGCCTACGACCAGCGCGGTGAAGGCGTGAGCGGCCCAGGTGTGCTCTTCGAGCATCGGTTGGACCATCGGCTCGCTGGTCATCATTTTCGCGGCCGTCCAGGCCAGCACGGCTGCGCCCAGATACACAATCGAGGGATAGCGTTCGACCCACTTCAGGATGAGCGTGGAACCCCAGATCACGATCGGGATACTGATCAAAAGCCCCAGCACCACCAGCAAGTAGCTGCCATGTGCGGCGCCAGCGACGGCCAGCACGTTGTCCAGCCCCATCACCGCATCCGCGATCACGATGGTCTTCATGGCGCCCCAGAACGTGGCGGCGGCCGGGCCGTGTGCCTCGTCGTCTGCGCTGCCCTGCATCAGCAGCTTGCAGGCAATCCAGATCAGCAACGCGCCACCGATCAGCATCAGACCTGGAATCTTGAGCAGCCACACCACGGCAACTGTCATCAGGCTGCGAACGATGATCGCACCCACAGTACCCCAGATGACGGCGCGCTTTTGCAGGTGGGCAGGCAGCCCGCGGGCAGCCAGCGCGATCACGATCGCGTTGTCGCCGGCCAGCACCAGGTCGATCACGACGATCGCCGCCAGCGCCGACAGAAATTCACTCGAGAACAGAATGTCCACTCGAACCTCCATGAGAATGGAGCGATTGTTGGCGCGCAATCGACTCGCCGACCAGTCGATTTTCCCGATCTCAGCCATCGCAAAAGCCGATTTGATCGCGATGTGTGATGGCTGTGATCACGTGAAGCGATGAAGCCGCGCTTGAAACCCGGTCTACGGGCGGCATACACTGCGATCAGCAGCAAAGCGGGAGTAGCTCCGGGCCAACCTGGCCTGTGCTGCGGGATCGTCATGACGGGCTTGCCCCGGTCCCGCAGGTTCGTCGCTGGAACGGTTCCGGTGACGTTCGAGCCAGACCTTTGTCTCAACGCAAAGGTCGTTCATGGTCCACGGCAACATCCGCCGACTGCTTCGGCACGGCATGCTTCCGCAACTCGCGGTCTTCGAGGCGGTTGCCCGGCTGGGCAGCGTCACCCGAGCGGCCGAAGCGCTGCACCTGGCCCAACCCACGGTGTCCACCCAGATCCGCAAGCTGGCCGATGCCCTTGAGTTGCAACTCTTCGAGCAGGTCGGGCGAAAAATCCATTTGACCGCTGCAGGGCAGGTCCTGCTGGAAGGCTGCGAAGAATTGTTCGGCACCTTCAGCCGTCTCGAAGACAATCTCGCCGCCTTGCGGGGCCTGAAGGCTGGCCGACTGCGACTGGCCTGCAGCACCACCGGCAAGTACTTTGCACCGCGCCTGCTTGCGCACTTCGTCGAGCGCCATCCCGGTATCGAGGTCTCGCTGCAGATCCACAACCGGCAGGGAATGATCGAGCGTTTGGCCCGCAACGAGGACGATCTCTACATCTTTTCCAACCCTCCGTCCGATCAGGACCTGGTCATGCAGCCGATCATGGACAACCCGATGGTGGTCTTCGCCCGCGCCGACCACCCGCTGGCGCAGCGCAGGGGCATCGATTTCGCCGAAGTCGCGAACGAGCCCTTCCTGATGCGAGAGGCCGGGTCCGGCACCCGCATGGTTGCCTGGGAGGCCTTCGATCGCCATGGTCTGGAGCCGCGAGTGCGCATGGAACTCTCGGCAAATGAAGCCGTGCGCCAGGGAATTCTCGCAGGGCTGGGCATCTCGATCCTGTCGCGCTACACACTGGGCCTGGACACCGAAAATCCCAACCTGGCGGTGCTCGATGTCACCGGCTTTCCAATCATGCGACGCTGGCAGCTGGTCTACCCGGTGGGCAAGCAGATCTCCCCCGCAGCCCGCGCCTTCATGGACCTGGTGCGACTCGAATCGACATCCCTGATTCAGGATCACCTGGGGCATGAGGCGCCATCGCGTGCGCCATGATCAGCGCCGCCACCAGGTCCGGGCGCTCTTCATGGGCCAGGTGGCCCAGGCCGGGCAGCAGATACAACTCGGAACTCGGCACCTCGCGATGCACCTGCCGCGACTGGCGGGCCGGCACGGTGAGATCGCCTTCACCGACGATCAGCACCAGGCGGGTCCGCAGGGCAGGCAGCGCGGCAGACAGTTCGCGAAGGTCCCAGTGGGCCATCATCGCCAGCGCAGCCGCCACATGACCGGGGTTGGCGACCAGCTGTGCATAGGCTCTGCGACCCTCAGCGTCGATGCGTGATCCGGTCCCCGCCAGCAGACGGTCCACCACCGAAGGCTCGGCTCCGAGCCGGGAAAACAGCCGAGCCGCCAGCCCATTGCCGGCGAGCAGCTTCGCCGCGGGCGAAAACCACTGCCCGGCCAGACCGCCGAAGGGCAGCCAGGCACCATTCAGGCCCACGAGTGCGCTCGGGGCGCACAGGCCCTTGAGGCACATCCACGCGCCAATGGCTGCACCCGCCGAGTGGCCCACGATGATCGAAGGCGAGACATCGAGGGTTCGCAGCAGCGCAGACACGGCGCGTGCCATGCCGGGCAGCGACAGCTCGCGCGCAGGGGGCATGCTGGTGAAGCCGTGTCCAGGCAGATCAGGCGCCAGCACGCGGCAGGAGCGGCCCAGCAGCGGTGCCAGGCCGCGCCAGGAATGGCTGGCCGCGCCGGTGCCATGCAGCAGCAGCACGGTCTGCGCCGATGCGCTTCCAGCCGGTGGCTCGAAGCACTGAACATGCCAGCGCAGCCCGGCTGAATCGATGAATCGGCTGGCGGCCTGATGGGGCCAGGTGCGACCGTCTCGATGCCAGTCCAGGCGGCCTTGCGCAGCACCGGTCAGCGGGCGCATCGCAGGGCTCCTGGCGGGTGCATGGCCGGCTCAGCTTCGCGGGTTCGAGCCGGCGCTGACCGACTGAACCGCTCTGGAGACCCCCTTGGCGTCTGCATTGGGCAAGGGCAGATAGACCGCGCCCATGGCCTGCGCGAGGTGAAGACCGGGTGCTCGGGCCTGTGGCGAGGTGTCGATCAGCAGGCTCGCGTGACCCGAACTGCGCAATGCCCTGGCCGATTCTTGCGCATCCGATTCGGCGCGCTCGCGCCCGCCGGTCCCGTCTCTGCTGACGTTGGCGCGGCCATCGGTCAGCAGCACCACGACGGGTGTGCCACCACGACGTGCGATGCCCTCGGCCAGGCTGAATGCCGAATCGATGCCCGCAGCCAACGGGGTCCCGCCCCCGCCCGGAAGTCCGGCTAGCGCCCGTTTGGCGCGGGCCAGCGATCGGGTTGGCGGCAACAGCACCTCGGCCATGCGGCCGCGAAATGCAATCACGGCAACTCGGTCGCGGCGCACATAGCAATCGGCGAGCAGCAGTTCGACCGCACCCTTGGCTTCAGCGAGGCGGTGCAGGGCCGACGACCCGGAGGCATCGACCACGAAGATCGTGGTGGTCTCGGCCCGATCCTGCAGGCGTGCGATTCGGAAATCCGATGCCCGAACTTCGACTTTCGGGCGTGTGCCATGGCTTGAACTAACGCCCCTGACCTGGGCACGCCGAATGGTCTGCCAGGGCGCAGCCGCTCGCAGCGTGTCGATCAGGGCCAATCGGGCGCCATCACGTGGCATGCCTGGACGGGTGCCGACCGGTCGACCGCGCAGCCGGGCAGCGCGCGCAATGCCCATGCGGCCCGATGGCCCGCCCTGCGACGGCGGCGACACCGCCGAAGCGAGCTGAGCCAACAGGCCGGCTGGAATCGTGGCCCGGGCGGCCTCCAGGATGAGCTCATCGGTCGTCGGCGAGCTGGCTGACTCGGCGTCTGCCCGAGCCGGCTCGGGTGCCGCGGCGGTCGATTCCGGTGAATCGGTTTCGGTGTCCGTGTCGGGCTCGGATTCGGGCGGCTCGGGCGGATCCGATGAGGGGTCGGGCGCGGTCGCCTCGAGGTCTTCCTCCGGGGCAGGCGCCGCAGGCAGGCGGGTCGCTCGTGGACCGAGCACCAGGCGGGCAGCCAGCTCGGCATCCTCGCTTTCTACCGCCTCGCGACCGTCCAGCGCGGCAGCCGCCCGCGCAGCGCGCAGGGCCAGCAGCGAGGCGCGCATCGAGTCGGCACCCAGTGCCATTGCACCGGCACACAGCGCGGCAACGATGTCATCGTTGATCCGCACCCGGGGCAGCATTCGGCGGGCGGCTGCGATGTCTTCGGCACCGGCCGGATCGGCCGACGGCAGCGCACCCTGGGTGCCGACCCCGATGCGTTCATCGACATCGTGCGGGGCGACCGACTGAAGATCGATCTGAAAGGCCAGCCGCTCGAGTAGCCGTGCCGGCGGTACTTCGTCGTCGATGCCCTCATCCAGGGCAATCACGCCGAATCGCGCCGCATGGTGACCCTGCAGGCCGTCACGCGCGAGGGTGATTTCACCCTGGTCGAGCGCGGCGCACAGTCGTGCCGCCGTGCCTTCGGGCAGGCGCTCGGCCATGGCCAGCACCATCAGACCTTCATGGACTTGCGACATCACCCCGGTTTGCGCCACCGGCCGACCGGCCTGCAGGGTCGCGGCCAGATCCAGGCCACCGAGCAGCCGGTCATCCCGAATCTGAACTGGAACCCGCAGCATCGGCGTGCCCGGCGGCAACAGGGCCCGCAGTGTCGACAACCAGGTGTCGCGCACCGGACCATGCGCACATCGCAGCGCCACCCCGCCCAGGCCGTGCGGATCGACCGCAATGAGCGCAGCCGCTTGCAGCGCGTCAAGCCATCGCTGCAGTGAATCGACGGGTGCCGCCATGGGATCGATCACCGCAGCCTGCGAGATTCAGGCGCCGAACAGCTCGACCAGCGCACGCTCGACCCTCACCCCCGACCCGCTATCGTCGAGCGGGTTGCGTCTCAGGCGATGGCGCAAGGCGGGCACTGCGATGCGGCGCAACTGCGCCTCGCTGACCTGCGCCGCTCCATCCAGAGCAGCCAGTGCGCGGGCAGCGCGCATCAGGGTGAGCTCGCCGCGCAAACCGTCGGTGCCCAGCGCAATGCACAGGCGGGCCGCCAGCTCGAGCACCGAGTCGGGCACCTCGATGCCCGCCAATCGCTCGCGCGCCTTCACCAGATTGCGACGAATTTTTTCGTCGGCCTTGCCCCATTGTGCGGTGAAGGCCTGCGGATCGCGTTCGAAGGCATCCCGCCTGCGAACGACCTCGATGCGATCGGGCAACTCGCGGGGTGTACTGACCTCGACCGACAGACCAAATCGATCGAGCAGCTGCGGGCGCAATTCGCCTTCTTCGGGGTTGCCGCTGCCGACCAGCACGAAGCGCGCTGGATGCCGAACACTCAGCCCTTCGCGTTCCACCAGGTTCTCGCCGGAGGCGGCCACGTCGATCAGCAGATCCACCAGGTGGTCTTCCAGCAGATTGACTTCATCGACATACAGGAATCCCCGATTGGCGCGAGCCAGCAAGCCCGGCTCGAAGGCCTTTTCACCCGCGGTCAGGGCGCGCTCGAGGTCGAGTGCGCCGACCACCCGGTCTTCGGTCGCACCCAGCGGCAGATCGACCACCGGCACCGGGATGAGATGCGACTTGCGGGCCGTACCCTGCTTCGCCAAGCAGGCCTCGCAGTGGCCCGACACCGCGTTCGGGTCGCACTGGTAGGGGCAGCCGATCACGGCCTTCATTTTCGGCAGCAGGGCTGCCAGAGCCCGCACGGCGGTGGACTTGCCGGTGCCGCGATCGCCCAGCACCAGCACGCCGCCGACGGATGGGTCCACCGCAGCAATCAGGATGGCGAGTTTCATCTCGTCCTGACCGACGATGGCCGAGAAGGGAAAAGTCAACGACATGTAGTGCGCCTGTGACAGGGTGACGTGTCAGTTACGATTCTAGCCTTCCGCGGCTTCCTCCCCCCGTCGACATGAATCTCTCCACGCCAGAGCCCACGCCGTTTCGCCTGCATGTCCCCGACGCCGCGATCGCCGACCTGAAAGATCGGCTGAGCCGCACCCGCCTTCCCGAGCAGCCGCCCGGCGAGGCCTGGGCCAGTGGCACGGATGTCGGATTCATGCAGCGGGCGATCGCGCACTGGCGGGATCGGTTTGATTGGCGCGCGCAGGAAGCACGGCTTAACTCACTGGCGCAATACACCGTGTCACTGTCGGGCATTCAGCTGCACTACCTGCATGTGCCCGGACGGGGCGTGCCCGGTGGCGCACCCCCCACGCCGCTGCTGTTGTCTCATGGCTGGCCGGGTTCGGTGTTCGAGTTTCTCGACCTGATTCCCATGCTGACCGATCCGGCGGCGTATGGCGGTGACCCGGCTGACGCCTTCGATGTGGTGGCGCCGTCGCTGCCTGGATACGGCCTGTCCTTCGAGCCGGGTCAGCCGCGTTTCGCAGTCGATCAGATCGCCGACACCTTCCATTCGCTGATGACCGATGTGCTCGGCTATCAGCGTTTCGGCGCCCAGGGCGGCGACTGGGGCAGCTTTGTCACCTCATGCATCGGTGCCAATTATCCGGCCTCAACGCTGGGCATCCATCTGAACATGATGCCGCTGCGACGCGATGTGAAGCCGGGCCTCGATCTGCCGCCCGATGAAGCGCGTTATTTGAAAGAACTCGATCATTTCCTGAAGGAAGAAACCGGCTACCAGTGGATTCAGGGCACGCGCCCTCAGACGCTGGCCTTTGCGCTGACCGATTCGCCGGCCGGTCTGGCGGCCTGGATTTTCGAGAAATTCCGCGCCTGGACCGATTGCGAGGGTGATCCCACCCGCTCGATTCCGATGGACACCATGCTGGCGAACATCAGTCTGTACTGGTTCACCGGCGCGATCGGCTCGTCGTTCTGGCCCTACTACGCCCGGATGCACGCGCCGTGGCCGATTCGCGAGGGCAGCATTGGCGTGCCGACCGGCTATTGCGAATTTCCGAAGGAGATCCTGCGCCCGCCGCGTTCGATGGCCCAGCGTGTCTACAGCGACATCCGGCGCTGGAGCGTGATGCCGCACGGTGGCCATTTCGCAGCGCTCGAACATCCCCAGGAAATGGTGCGCGAAATCCGCGAATTTTTCCGCCCCCTGCGGGCCAGTTGACATGGTGCGTCGGCTGATTCTTGTGGCTGCCCTGAGTGGCCTGACCGCCTGTGCCGGATGGCCTCGCGTGGGCCCCGACTACACCGGGCCGCCGTCGATGAATGGCCAGGCCCCCACCGCGACTCCAAGCGCCGATTCGAAGTCGGCTGGCTGGCAGGCGCCGCTGCCGCAGGGTGGCCAGGCGGCAGACCTCACTCGCTGGTGGCAACAGTTCAACGACCTGGCACTGGATGCGCTGATCTATACGGCACAAAGCGCCAGCCCCAGCATCGCCCAGGCCGGCGCTCGTATCGAGCAGGCCCGATCGGTGGCGGTCGCAGCGGACGCAGCCGGCTGGCCCAGTGTCGATGCCACCGCCTCCGCCAGCCGCGGCACGCTGAACTTTGGCACCGACATCTTGCTGGTGAATCAGGCGCGGGCCGGCCTTCAGGCCGGCTGGGAACTGGATCTGTTCGGCCGCATTCGTCGCGAGCGCGAAGCCGCCACGGCGCGTCTGGAAGCCCGGACCGACGACTGGCATGAGGCCCGGGTGTCTGTTGCCGCCGAAGTGGCAACGCAGTACCTGCAGTTCCGATTCTGCGAGGCGCTGGTCGCCATCTCGCAGGCGGATGCCGAATCGCGAGCAGGCACGGCGTCGGTCACCATCAAGGCCGCACAGGCCGGATTCCAGGCACCGGCCGCAGCCGCACTCACGCAGGCCAGCGCAGCCGAGGCCGCCTCGCGCCTGACGGCTCAGCGGGCCGAATGCGAGATTGCCATCAAGGCGCTGGTGGCCCTCACCGGACAGGACGAGCCCACCGTCCGGCAATGGCTTTCGGCCACCTCGGGAGGCCTGCCGGTGCCCAAAGCTTTCGAAGTGAAGGCGGTGCCGGCCGCCTTGCTGTCGCAGCGCCCCGATCTGGCGGCGGCCGAGCGCGCCCTGGCGGCGGCCAGCGCTGACATCGGCGTGGCCGAAGGCGATCGTTACCCGCGCTTGTCTCTGCTGGGGTCGGTTGCACCACTCGGACTCAGGACCGGATCGTTTTCGGGCACCTTGCTGACCTGGTCGATCGGCCCGTCAGTGTCCCTGCCGATTTTCGATGCCGGTCGCCGCGCCGCCAATGTCGATGCAGCCAAGGCCGCGTACACCGCTGCCGAAGTCGAGTACCGCGCCCGCGCCCGCCAGGCCGTGCGCGAGGTCGAAGAGGCGCTGGTGCGTCTGGACAGCGCTGCACGTCGCGAGACGGATGCGCGCACTGCGGCCAGGGGCTATCAGCAGGCGCTTGAGGCGGCACAGGTTCGATGGAAGACCGGTCTGGGCTCGCTGCTCGAACTGGAAGACGCGCGCCGGTATGCACTGGCGGCCAATTCAACACTGGTCACGGTCCGGCGTGACCGTGTGGCAGCCTGGGTGGCGCTGTATCGCGCACTGGGTGGCGGATGGTCCGCATGAACAGGATGGTTTCGATGAAGCGTTCGAGCTGGGCAATGACCCCGATGGCACTGGCAATCCTTATGGGACTGGGGTTGGCGGTCACTTCCACGACCAGCCGGGCCGAAGATCCCAAGCCCGCCGCCGGCAAGGCCGCCGCTGCCCCGCGTCCCGCGCTGGTCGTCACCACGGTGCGCCCGAGCCGCAATCCCATCACCGATACCCTGGCGGCCAACGGCAGCATTGCCGCCTGGCAAGAGGCGCTGATCGGCTCCGAGGTCAATGGCCTGCGGATTGAGCAAGTGCTTGCCGATGTCGGTCAACAGGTGCGGCGCGGCCAGGTGCTGGCGCAGTTTTCAGCCGACACCGTGCGTGCTGACCTCGCCAGCGCGCAGGCCGAACAGGCCAATGCCCAGGCCGCGCAGGCCGAGGCCCGCGCCGGGCTGGGCGAGGCACAGGCTGCTGCAGCCGAGGCGCAGGCCAACGCCGATCGGGCGCGGGCAGTCGAGTCCAGCGGGGCCCTGAGTGCGCAGCAGATTGCCCAGTACCTCACCGCCGCACAGACGGCGCAAGCCCGCCTGCAGTCGGCGCAGGCCCGGGTGCAATCGGCGCAGGCGCGCGGACAGGTCGCCGCGGCGCAGATCCAGTCGCAGCAGCTGCGCCTGAAGATGACCGAAGTACGCGCACCCGACGACGGTGTCATCTCGTCGCGATCGGCCACCGTCGGTGCGGTCGTGCCCGCCGGCCAGGAATTGTTCCGCCTGGTGCGCAAGAACCGCCTGGAATGGCGCGCAGAAGTCACCGCGAGTGAGCTGGCCCGCGTCAGGCCGGGACAGAAGGTCAGGGTCATGCCGGCCGCGGGTTCATCGGTGCTTGGCACGGTCAGGATGATTGGCCCGGTGGTCGATGCACAGACCCGCAATGCGCTCGTTTACATCGACCTGCCTGCCGGGAGTGCAGCGCGCCCGGGCATGTTTGCCCGCGGCGAATTCCAGCTGGGCTCGAGTTCGGCGCTCACCGTGCCGCAGCAGTCGGTGGTGGTCCGAGATGGATTTTCCTATGTGTTCCGGCTCAACGGCGACCGGGTTGCGCAGCAGAAGGTTCGCACCGGCCGTCGGGTGGGCGAACGGATCGAATTGCTGGAGGGCGTGAAAGACGATGCGGTGCTGGTCGGCGCTGGCGCCGGCTTTCTGAACGATGGTGATCTGGTCCAGATTGCACCCGGTGCACCGGCGGCAGCGGCGCAGTCCAGGGACAGTGCGAAATGAATTTTTCTGCGTTCTCGATTCGCAATCCGATCCCGGCGGTCCTGCTGTTCATCCTGCTGACCCTGGCCGGTCTGATCGGCTTCAAGATGATGCCGGTCCAGGACTTTCCGGACATCGAGTTGCCGCTGGTCACCATCGATGCCAGCCTGCCCGGCGCAGCACCCGCGCAGCTCGAAACCGAGGTGGCCCGCAAGATCGAAAATTCGGTTGCGTCGCTGCAAGGCGTCAAGAACATTTACACCAAGATCCTCGACGGCGCGGTGGCTACCAACGTCGAGTTCGTGCTGGAAAAGAACAGCTCCGACGCGGTCAACGAAGTTCGC
>Ga0209598_10000465_pt1 | contig 32193 bp, 33 predicted proteins | sample M_140807_EF_Meta_FD_187317 | JGI IMG/M metagenome (GOLD analysis project Ga0209598, IMG submission 187317) | Freshwater microbial communities from Lake Montjoie, Canada to study carbon cycling - M_140807_EF_MetaG (SPAdes) (version 2) | ecosystem: Environmental > Aquatic > Freshwater > Lake...
CGGCGCATTCTCGGATGCCTCGAACACGCTGTCGGCCAGCCACAGCGCGTGCTCGTAGGCCTCCTTCGCCTCGGCCTCGCGCTTCTCGGCGCGCTGATCGATCTCTTCGTGCGTCTGCTGGGCCTTCGTGTCCAGCCTGGCGCGACCTGCATCGAAGATGGCCTGCGCCTCGAACATCACCGCATCGCGCATGGCGGCGGCCTGCTGCACCATGGTGTCGTGCTGCGCCCGGATCTCCGAGAGGGCTGTCGTGTGACGCGCCGATTCCGCGGCCACGCGGGCGGCCTGCTCGGCGGCGAGGCTGGTGGTCCGTTCATGCAATGCGGTGGCGGCACGCTCCAGCGACTGCCAGCGCTCCGCGATTGCATCAATGGGATCGGTGTGCATCGTGGGGCCTACGCGCGCAGTCTATGCAGTTGCAGCGAGCCCGCCATGGGGCGCTGCGCGCGAGGTCATTGTCGCGGATCGCCGCACTCGCTGCGCACACGCGCCAGGATCTCGGCCATGCGCTCCATGGCCGGAAGCGCCGAACGCACGGCATCCTCCAGCTGCTCGATGTACCGGGCGGAGAACTTCGCCGCGGTGGCATCGCGCCACACGCTCTCCGCTTCGGACCACTTCACGCGCAGGTCCTTCATCGATCCGTGAATGCGGGTGCGCGCACCTTCCACGCTCATGGCTGCGGCTCCTGGGAGGGCGCCGGATCGGCATCACCCCCGCGACGCATGCTGGCCGCATCGGTTGCGCCCGGCTGGTCGAGCAACTTCTCCAGGTCGGGTGCCTGATCACGGCCGTAGCGCTCCAGTGCGACGCTCATTCGCTCCAGCGCCTGGATCGCCGCCGGCAGATCGCGATCCACGATGGTGGCCAATGCAGCCACGCCACCCTTGTACAGGGACTGATCGCGTGGAAGCGCGCTCGCCCACGAACGCGAACGCTGACCGCGACGCTCCGCATCCTCGAGCATGGCCTTCGCGCGCTCGAGCGCCTTCTTCTCGTCCACCACGCTGGGCTTCGAGTCCTTGCTGCTGGTCACGGTCTGCTTGCGAAACAGCGCGCTGCGCGCATCATTCACCTCCTCCGACAGGCGCTGCACACGCTGGCGCCAGTGCAGGATGCGATCACGCTCCACCCACGCCACGGCACGATCCACCTCGGAGTCGGCCTCGGCAAGTGCCGCCGCAAGTTCCTCCTGACAACGGATCAGCGCCACGCGGAAGCGCTGCAGCACGTCGATCGAGAGGACATTCGCCTGCGTGGGCTCCATCGGTCAGCGCTGGTTCAGGTAGTCCTCGATGCGCTCGGCCTTGCGCAGCAGGAAGGGCACGTACACCTCGCTCGACTTCAGGAACCGCTGCAGCGAACGCATGGTCTCCTCGAATTCCTCGGCGAACTTGGCCTGCTCCTGGTCGCGCCAGGTCTGCTGCAGCGTGCCGAGCGCGGCGCCGAGCTTGGACATCTGACCCTGCACATCGCCGTTGAACTTCTTCAGGTCGGCGGCGAATCGGCGCAGTTCATTGGGATCGACGACGGCCTTGCTCATGTGAGGATTCTCCGAGGGCAAGTGTACGCTGCATGCATGCGAGATCGATGGCTGATCAACGGCGCGTGGTGCGATGGCGACACGGGCAGCACCTTCGATGTGCGTGATCCGGCGTCGGACGCGATCGTTGTCACCCTGCCCTGCGCCGGCGCGAAACAGGCCACGGCAGCCGTGGATGCCGCAAGCCGCGCCCTGCCGGCATGGGCTGCGCTGCCCTTCGACACGCGCGCCGAGCACCTGCGCCGCGCCGCCGATGCCATGACAGCCGCACAACGAGAACTGGCGGCGGTGGTGACACAGGAGTGCGGCAAGCCGCTGGCCGAAGCCGAGGGCGAGGTGCGCTATGCGGCCGACTACCTGCGCAGCGCTGCGGAGCAGTCGCAGGCCCTGCAACAGGAGGTGTTCGACGCCCACCGCCCCGGCGTGCGCGCGATCGCGGTGCCAGAGCCTGTTGGCGTGTGCGCCATGATCACGCCATGGAACTTTCCGATCGCCATGCTGGCGCGCAAGGCTGCCCCGGCCCTGGCGGCGGGATGCACCGTGGTGACGAAGCCCGCCGAAGAGACACCGCTGTCAGCCCTGGCGTTCGCGGAATTGATGCTGCAGGCCGGCGTGCCCGCAGGTGCGTTGAACGTGGTCGCCGGCGACGCGCCCGCCATCGGTGCGGCGTGGCTTGCGGATCCGCGCGTGCGCAAGCTCTCCTTCACCGGCAGCACCGAGGTGGGGCGCATGCTGATTCGCGGCGCGGCCGAACAGGTGATCCGTTGCTCGATGGAGTTGGGTGGCCATGCGGCGTTCATCGTGCTTGAGGGGGCTGATGTCCCAGCCGCGGTGCACGGCGCGCTCGCCGCCAAGTTCCGCAATGCCGGCCAGACCTGCATTTGCCCCAATCGCTTTCTGGTGCATCGATCGATCGCGGGCGCATTCACCGCGCAACTGGCGCTTGCCGCTGCGGACCTGATGGTGGGGCCAGGCACGGACCCCGCCACGCGCGTGGGGCCGCTCATCAACGACGAGGCCGTTCGCAAGGTGCGCAACCATGTCGCCGACGCACTGCAGCGCGGTGCTCGGCTGGTTGTTGGCGGTGACACGCGTCGCCTGCCCAACCGCCCGGACCGCTTCTTCGAGCCGACGGTGCTTGCAGACTGCCATCCCGAGATGCTGTGCTTCCAGGAGGAAACCTTCGGACCCGTTGCGCCGGTGATGGCGGTTTCGCAGTCGGCCGACGCGGTACGCATCGCCAATGCCAGTCCATGGGGCCTGGCGGGCTACGTGTTCGGCCCCACCGCCGAAGCGGAGCGCGTGGCACGGCAGCTGGCCTGCGGCGTGGTGGGCGTGAACGAACCTGCCCCCAGCAACGCTTATGCGCCCTTCGGCGGCGTGAAGTGGAGCGGTTTCGGGGGCGAAGGCGGACGCTGGGGCATCGGCGAGTACCTGACCACGAAGTACTTGGCCGTGCGCGAGCAGACCGGCACCCCCTGAAACGCGACGGGCCCCGGTCGCTCCGTCAAGGCGACCGGGGCCCGATTCATTCGCGATTCAACGCATCACTCGTCGTCGTCCTTGTCCGCATCCTTGTTGGCAACGGGGCCGTTGGGATTGGCGAGACGCTTCTCCAGCACTTCCTTGCGGATGCGCTCGAGCAGGTCCGGCGACTGACGCAGGAACGACTTGCTGGCCTCGCGGCCCTGACCCAGACGCGTGTCGCCGTAGCTGAACCAGGCGCCGGCCTTGTCCACCACGCCGTCGGCCACGGCCATGTCGAGCACGTCGCCGGTGACCGAGATGCCCTCGTCGAACATGATGTCGAACTCGGCCTCGCGGAACGGCGGCGCGATCTTGTTCTTCACCACCTTGGCGCGGGTGCGGTTGCCCACGGCGCGCTCGCCTTCCTTGATCTGGCCGATGCGGCGGATGTCCACGCGCACCGAGGCGTAGAACTTCAGCGCACGGCCACCGGTGGTGGTCTCGGGGCTGCCGAACATCACGCCGATCTTCTCGCGGAGCTGGTTGATGAAGATCACGATGCAGTCGCTCTTGGCGATGGCGCCGGTGAGCTTGCGCAGCGCCTGGCTCATGAGACGCGCCTGCAGACCCACGTGGCTGTCACCCATTTCGCCCTCGATTTCGGCGCGGGGAATGAGCGCCGCCACCGAGTCGACCACGATCACGTTGACCGCGTTGGAGCGAACCAGCATTTCGCAGATCTCGAGCGCCTGCTCGCCGGTGTCGGGCTGGCTCACGAGCAACTCGTCCAGGTTCACGCCCAGACGCTTGGCCCACGAAGGGTCGAGCGCGTGCTCGGCGTCGATGAATGCGGCGATGCCGCCCTTCTTCTGCGAGTTGGCGATCACGGTGAGCGCCAGCGTGGTCTTGCCGCTCGACTCGGGGCCGAACACCTCGATCACGCGACCCTTGGGAAGTCCGCGACCGCCGAGCGCCAGGTCCAGGCTGAGCGCACCGGTGGACACGCCCTGGATCACGGGCACGTCGTTGCCATCGAGGCGCATGATGCTGCCCTTGCCGTGGGCCTTCTCGATCTGGCTCATCGCCTGCTCGATCGCCTTCAGGCGCGCCTTCTGATCAGCGGCCGCTTCCTTGCTCATGGGCGCCTTCGCCTCGACGGTGCTCTTGGACATGGACATCTTCTCCGTTGAAATCTTGTCGGCTGAAAGCTTCTCGCTTGCCGAGGCCGGCGCGATCGACGCGACCGCTGCCGCCACCGCAGGCCGAGTTGTAGCGGACATGGGTGCTGCCGTGGCGGCTGGACCCGCCGGAACGCGCGGTGCGGCGGACACGGAGCCCGTCACCGGCTTGACCACGCCCTTCACTTCGTTCTTGCCGTTGCTGGATCCGTCCTTCGATGCGATTGGTGCAACCATGATTCGACCTTCCTTGGCTGGCCCTTTGGGCCGGTTGTGGCCTGCGTCTGCAGGCCGGATGTGTGCTGTGCCGCGTTCGGCTTTCTGTTCGGGTGTTGTTCGTACCCGATCTCCTTCGGTCCGTCAACCTTCTGTTCGGTACTTTTTCGGGTACTGAACTTTGGATGGCAGCCTATTGACAGCACACATCATCGCCCTGAAACAGGGCCCTTTTTCGGACACATTTTCGGTTGCCACAAATCCAGACCGAATCAGTAGTTCGGTGTGGGTGGGCGATAGTCGCTGAGTTCGATCGACCGGAACCACTCGATCGTGCGCTTCAGCCCCTCGTCGAGCGCCACCTTCGGCTGCCAATCGAGCTTCGCCTTCGCCAGCGAAATGTCAGGGCGGCGGCGCGCCGGGTCGTCGGCAGGCAGCGGCTTGCCCGTGCTGACGGTCGACTTGCTTCCGGCGATGGCCACCACCTTCTTCGCCAGTTCCAGCACCGTGAATTCGTCGGGGTTGCCCAGATTCACGGGCCCGGTGAAGTCGTCCGGTGCATTCATCATGCGGATCAGGCCGTCGATCAGGTCATCCACGAAGCAGAAGCTTCGCGTCTGCGAGCCGTCGCCGTACAGCGTGATGCTTTCGCCCGCCAGCGCCTGGCGGATGAAATTGCTCACCACGCGACCGTCGAAGGGATGCACGCGCGGGCCATAGGTGTTGAAGATGCGCACCACCTTGATGCGCACGCCGTGCTGTCGGTGGTAGTCGAACATCAGCGTCTCGGCGGCGCGCTTGCCCTCGTCGTAGCAGGCACGCGGGCCGATCGGATTCACGTTGCCGCGATAGCTCTCGGGCTGCGGATGCACGTCCGGATCGCCGTACACCTCGCTGGTGCTGGTGTGCAGAATGCGGGCGCGCACGCGCTTGGCAAGCCCCAGACTGTTGATCGCGCCCATGACGCTGGTCTTCATGGTCTTGATCGGGTTGTACTGGTAGTGCCCCGGCGCGGCCGGACACGCCAGGTTGTAGATCTCGTCCACCTCGAAGCGGAACGGGTCCACCACGTCATGCCGCACCAGCTCGAAATTGTGGCAGTCGAGCAGGTGATCCACATTGCCCTTCTGGCTGGTGAAGAAGTTGTCGAGGCAGATCACGTCGTGCCCTTCGCGCACCAGCCTGTCGCAGAGGTGCGAACCCAGGAATCCGGCGCCGCCAGTGACGAGAATCCGCTTCAGCATTTCCCAAAGGTAGCCGACCCGGCCCCTCGACGCAGGCGCGCGCGTCGGCGACGATGGCGGCATGCGCGAACGATGGGCCCTTGGCACGATGACCGGAACCAGCCTTGATGCGCTGGATGTTTCGCTGATCCGCGCATCGGGCGAAGGCTTGTCGATGCGCGTGCAGATCGAGGCGCACGCAACGCACGATCTGGGTGGGCTGCGGCCGCGGCTTCGTGCCGCCGCCGAAGGCGCTGCGCTGAGCGCGCGCGATTTCGCGTCACTGGCGCTCGATTTCGGCCGCCTGCATGCACAGGCGATGCAGGCCATGGCCGGTGAACGCCGCATCGACCTTGCGGCCATCCATGGCCAGACCATCTTCCACGCCCCCCCATTGTCATGGCAGTTGGTGAACCCGTGGCCCGTGGCGCACGCGCTTCACTGCCCGGTGGTGAGCGACCTGCGAGGCGCCGACCTCGCACTCGGGGGCCAGGGCGCACCGATCACGCCTCTGGCCGACTGGATCCTGTTTCGAGACAGCGCACCGCAGGTCATCGTGAACCTTGGGGGCTTCTGCAACATCACCTGGCTTCCGGGCGCCGATGCAACGCTGGACGCGATCGGTGGCGCCGATGTGTGCCCATGCAACCACCTCCTGGATGCCGCCGCGCGCACGGCGCTGCAGCAACCCTTCGATCGCGATGGCGCATGCGCCGCATCCGGCACCCCATCGCCCGATGCACGAGACGAACTGCTCGCCTTGCTGGAGCACACCACCCGGGCCGGCCGTTCGCTGGGCACCGGCGATGAAGCCGTGACATGGGTTGCTCGACACGCCCGCTCGCTCCGACCCGCCGATCTGCTCGCCACCACCTGCGACGCGATCGGCGCACACATCGCCGCCACCGCCATGCTGCGCGCACCGGCCGCGCAACAACTGGTGCTGGCGGGTGGTGGTGCCCGCAATCGCGCACTGTGTGCTTCCATGCAGCGTGGCGCCGGGGGCGTTCCAACCCACCACAGCGCGGATCGCGGCGTGCCCGTGGAAGCCCGCGAATCAGCCGAAATGGCCGTGCTTGGGCTGCTTGCGCTCGATGGCGTGCCCATCACGCTGCCCGCCGTCACGCGGCGCGGCGCCACGCACGCGCGCGATGGCCTCTGGTGCCTGCCCGCGACCTGAACCAAATCTTCACGGCCACCCAACAGGTTCCATTGAGCTCGCGACCGGGTTGCGTCTAGCCTGCGCCGCATGACGCGTCCCACCGTGCTGATCGTCGAGGATGAACGCGAGATCGCCGACCTCGTCCAGTTCCACCTGCAACGGGCGGGATTCGACGCCTCGATCGCGCACCGCGGCAAGGCAGCACTGGAGTTCATCCGCAAGACACCGCCCGATGTGGTGGTTCTCGACCTGATGCTGCCGGACCTCGATGGCCTGGAGATCTGTCGGCGCATCCGTGCCAGCGATGAGCACCGCCGCATCGGCGTCATCATGGTCACCGCCAAGGGCGACGAGGCCGACGTGGTGGCCGGCATCGAACTGGGCGCAGACGACTACCTGAGCAAGCCGTTCAGCCCGCGCGTGCTGGTGGCCCGCGTGAAGAGCGTGCTGCGCCGCAGCGCCGATGCCAAGCCCGCCGCGCCGCGACGCATCGATCTGGCCGGCGGTCGGCTGGGCGTGGATCCGGAACGCCATGTCACCACCATCGACGGCAAGCCCGTCGAGCTCACCTTGACCGAGTTCGGCATGCTGCACTTCCTGGCCCTGCGCCCCGGATTCGTTCGAACACGCGACCAGATCATCACCGCCGTGCATGGCCGAAACGTGGTGCTTTCCAGCCGAACCGTGGATGTGCACATGACCGCGCTGCGTCGCAAGATGGGCGAGCTGGGGGCGCTCATCGAGACCGTGCGCGGCGTCGGCTATCGTTTCGCTGAAGGCGATGCCGCCTCAGTGGAATGAACCCCAGAACCGCCACCCACATCCTGCTTCCCGCCGCCTCGCTGCTCGCCATCGCGATCGCGTGGGTGTCGGCCGGTCCTGCCGTGGCGGCCGGCGTGGGCGCGGCGACATCGGCGATGTGGCTGGTGTGGTCGCTGCGACTGTCGCGTGACGCGCATCGCCTGTCGGATGCCATGCATCGCATCGCCGAGGGCGTGCGCGCATCGCTTCCGATGCAGGTGCATGATGCGCTTGAGGGCATCAGGCGGAACGCCGGCGAACTCGCCACATCGGTTCGCGCAGCCCGTGATGCCGCCGCGAACGAACGCCTGCGTCGGCGCATCCTGCAGGAGGCGTTGCACGAGGGACTGGTGATCCTCGATGCGCAGCAGCACGTGCTGGATGCCAACGACATCGCGGGACGACTGCTGGGCTTCGATCCCGAGATCGCGCGCGGCCGCCTGTTGCAGGAGTGCACGCGCAGTCCAGCGCTCAACGACGCCGTTGCGCACGCGTTCACCGCGGGCGGGCGCGAGCAGCGCGACATCGAACCGCCGGGCGTGCCGGGCCTGGTCACCGAGGTGCGCGTGGCCTGCGTGGCCGACGAGGCGGGTCGACCCGCCGGCGCCCTGCTGCTGCTGTCGGATGTCACGGCGGCGCGCTCGCTCGATCGCATGCGCAGCGATTTCGCGGCCAACGTGAGTCACGAGCTGCGCACCCCCATCACCAACATCCGCGGCTACGTCGAGACGCTGCTGCAGGTGGGCATGGAGGATCCTGAAACCTCGCGACGCTTCCTGGACATCGTTCACCGCAACGCGTCGCGGCTCGGCGCGCTCGTGGAGGACCTGCTCTCCCTCTCCTTCGTGGAGAGTCCGGGCTCGCGGGAGCGCCTCGAGATGGCCGATGTCACGGTGGATCGCCTGTTCGATTGGGTGGAGGCCGAACTGGGCCCCGCCGCGGAAGCACGCGGCATTCGCCTGACGCGCAACGCCAGCCCCAGCCTGTCGGTGCACGCCAACACGCTGCTGGCCGAGCAGGCCATCGGCAACCTGGTCAGCAACGCCATCCGCTACGCACCGGACGGGACCATGGTCGAGCTTGGTGCCGCGTCCTCCGCCGACGGCGTGGACATCACCGTGCGCGATCAGGGGCCGGGCATCCCGGAACGCCATCTGCCGCGACTGTTCGAGCGCTTCTATCGCGTGGAGACCGCGCGCGACCGCGAGCGCGGCGGCACCGGCCTTGGTCTTGCGATCGTGAAGCACATCGCCATGGTGCACGGCGGCGACATCCGGGTGGAAAGCGCGCTCGGGCGCGGAAGCGTGTTCACGCTTCGATTGCCTCATGCTGCCGCGGATGCCTCGTCATGAAATGGGCCATTTGGACCAATTCCGAGCGCTGCGCGGCCGATCCTGAACACGATCTTGACACAGATCGGGCACCCTCCGGCGCTTCGCGGCCCACCCGCGCACGCGCCTTGCAACACCCTGGACACGGAACCATGCGAACTCGATTCACCCTGCTGACCGCGACCGCCATTGCCCTGCTTTCCGTGGCCGCCTCCGCGCCGCAGTCCGGGAGCCAGCTCGCCAGCCTGAAGGGCGAGATTCGCGTCGATGGCAGCAGCACCGTCTACCCCATCACCGAGGCGGTGGCGGAGGACTTCAGCAAGGCCGCCAAGGGCGTTCGCACCACGGTGGGCGTCAGCGGCACCGGCGGCGGCTTCAAGCGCTTCTGCAAGGGCGAAACCGACATCAGCAATGCCAGCCGCCCGATCACGAAGAGCGAGGCGGAAACCTGCAAGGGCGCCAACATCGAATTCGTGGAGTTGCCGGTGGCCTATGACGGCCTGTGCATCGCGATCAGCAAGCAGAACACCTGGGCAACCAAGTTGACGGTTGAACAGATCAAGAAGATCTACAGCGCCAGCGGAACCGCCAAGACGTGGAAGGATCTGGACAGCGCGTGGCCCGATCGCGCGATCAAGGTGTACAGCCCCGGCACCGACAGCGGCACCTTCGACTACTTCAAGGAAGTCACCGTCGGCAAGGACGGCAAGGTGCGCTCCGACATGAGCGTGAGCGAGGATGACAATGTGCTGGTGAACGGCGTGGCCGGCGACCGCGACGCGATCGGATACTTCGGCTTTGCCTACTACGTCGAGAACAAGGACAAGCTGGTCGCCGTGGCCGTGGACGACGGCAAGGGCGCCGTGCTGCCCACTGATGCCACGATCCTGGATGGCTCCTATGAGCCCTTCAGCCGCCCCGTGTTCATCTACGTGAACCGCAAGTCCGCGGACCGACCGGAGGTTGGCGCATTCGTGGACTTCTACCTGCAGCAAGCCGCCGCGTTGTCGAAGGAGGTGGGCTACACCGCGCTTCCGGAGTCGATCTACGGCACCGCCAGAACCAACTGGAAGGCGCGACGCACGGGCACGCAGTTCCTGGACGCCAAGGGTGACAAGGTGAGCGGTTCGTTGGCGAACGTGTACAAGTGAACGCGCCCCTGCCCACGCCCGCCCTGCTCGCCACGCGCGCCGCTCAACGCGGCACGCTTCGTTCAACGGCGCTTCGGGACAGCCGCGAACGGCTGGTGCGCGGAGCGCTGGTGCTCACATCCGTGTTCAGCGTCGGCATCACCTTCGCGATCATCCTCACGCTGGCGTGGGAGACCTTCCACTTCATCCAGCTGCCGGAAGTCACCCTTTCCGATTTCCTGCTGGGAACCACCTGGAGCCCGCTGCTGGGAGCGGAGAAGCACTTCGGCATCTGGCCGCTGGTGTGCGGCACCTTCCTGGTGGCCAGCGTCGGCGCCGCCTTCGCGCTGCCCGTGGGCCTGATCAGTGCCGTGTATCTGAGCGAATACGCTCGGCCCGGCGTGCGCGCCACGCTGAAGCCGGTGCTTGAACTGCTCGCGGGCGTTCCGACGGTGGTCTTCGGATTCTTCGCGCTCACGGTGATCACGCCCGCGCTGCAGGGCCTGTGCAAGCTTCTCTTCGGCGCCCCCATCTTCCCGGGCTACAACGCCACCGGCGCGGGCCTGGCCGTGGGCATCATGATCCTGCCCATCGTGTGCTCGCTCAGCGAGGACGCGTTGCGCGCGGTGCCGCGATCGCTGCGCGAAGGCGCCTATGCGCTGGGCGGCACACGCTTCGACGTGAGCGTGCGCGTGGTGGTGCCGGCGGCCCTCAGCGGCATCATGGCCAGCTTCTTCCTGGCCATCACGCGCGCGATCGGCGAGACCATGATCGTGGCGCTGGCGGCCGGCGGTCTGGCGCACCTCACCCTGAACCCCGCCAGCGAGACGCAGACCATGACCGCCTACATGGTGCAGATCTTCCTGGGCGATGCACCCGCCTTCGGCGTGGAGAACCTCTCCAGCTATGCGGTGGCCGCGGTGCTGTTCACGCTGACGCTCGGCATGACCGTGCTGGGCAACGTGCTGCTGCGACTCTTCCAGGAGGAGTACGAATGACCGGCGCGCCGCGAAGCCAGACGGCGCGCGCGCTGCGCAACCGCGGGTTTCTCACCCTGTGCCTGGCGTGCACCACGCTTGCGGTGCTGTCGCTTTTCCTGCTGCTGGGCAGCGTGTTCATGCAGGGGTGGCACGGACTCGTCGATCAGGAGGCGTTCAAGGCCGTCTTCTCGGAAGGCCACCTCTCGAGCATCCCGAACCTGATCCGCTGGAGCTTCTTCACCGAGTACGCCAGTCGCCGCCCCGACGCCGCCGGCATCCGCGCGCCGCTGCTTGGCAGCGTGTGGGTGTGCGTCACCTGCATGGTGTGCAGCCTGCCGCTGGGCGTGGGCACCGCGGTGTACCTGGAGGAATTCGCGCGACGCAACCGCTTCAACCGCTTCGTGGAGCTGAACGTGCGCAACCTCGCGGGCGTGCCCAGCATCGTGTACGGCATCATCGGTCTCACCGCGTTCAGCCGCATGTTCGGACTGATCGGCAAGGCGGACGGCCAACCCCTGCAGTTCGGCGACCCCGATTCGTTCTTCAGCCTGCGCCTGCCCTTCGGGCAGAGCGTGCTGGCCGGTGGACTCACGCTGATGCTGGTGATCCTGCCGATCATCATCATCGCGTCGCAGGAGGCGCTGCGCGCGGTGCCCAAGAGTCTGCGTCAGGCCAGCCATGCGCTCGGCGCAACCACGTGGCAGACCACATGGCATGTCACGCTGCCTGCGGCGCTTCCCACCATCCTCACCGGCGCGATCCTGGCACTCAGCCGCGCACTCGGGGAAGCGGCGCCCCTTCTGGTGCTGGGCATTCCGGTGTTCATCACCAGCACGCCGCAGGGACCGATGAGCAACTTCACCGTGCTTCCATTCCAGATCTTCAACTGGGCGGGTCGACCGCAGGCCGCCTTCCATGATCTGGCCGCCTCTGGCATCATCGTGCTGCTCGCGGTGCTGCTCAGCTTCAATGGCCTGGCCATCTACCTGCGCCATCGCCTTCAGAAGACTTCCGCATGACCCTGCACAACCCCCGAACCATGAACGACGTGCACACCCCGACATCCTCGAGCCTGACCCCGAAGCCGACGGGCGGCGACGCTGCAGCGCTCGACAGCGCCGGCGTGTCCATCCAGACCAAGGCCTTCAACGCCTGGTACGGATCGTTCCAGGCCATCCATGATCTGACGCTCGACATCCCGCGGCAGAGCGTCACCGCGCTCATCGGCCCCAGCGGCTGCGGCAAGAGCACGTTCCTGCGCTGGATCAACCGCATGAACGACATGATCCCCACGGCGCGCGCCGAGGGGGCGCTGACGCTGGATGGACACAATCTGCTCGATCAGGCCCACGATCTGGTGGAACTGCGTCGGCGCGTGGGCATGGTGTTCCAGAAGCCGAATCCGTTCCCCAAGAGCATCTACGACAACATCGCCTTCGGACCCCGGCTGCACCGCCACATGACGCGCAGCGAGCTGGACGACCTGGTGGAGCAGAGCCTTCGCGCGGCGGCCATCTGGGACGAGGTGAAGGACCGACTCCACGCGAGCGCGCTGGGCCTTTCCGGCGGCCAGCAGCAGCGTCTGTGCATCGCGCGCGCCATCGCCGTGGGCCCCGAAGTGCTGCTGATGGACGAGCCCTGCTCGGCGCTGGATCCGCGCAGCACGGCCAGCATCGAGGCGCTGATCCGCGAACTGCGCAACCAGTTCACCATCGTCATCGTCACGCACAACATGCAGCAGGCGGCGCGCGTGAGCGACATCACGGCCTTCTTCTACGAGGGCCGCCTGGTCGAATGCGGCCCCACCGACGGCATCTTCACCAACCCACGCAGCAAGCAGACCGAGGACTACGTCACCGGCCGCTTCGGCTGAGCGCCGCGCGCAAGGAGCACACGATGGCAGTCGATCTTCGCAACGAGATGGTGGAACTTCGCCGCAACCTGCTGGCGATGGGCGCGGCCGTGGAACAGCGCGTGACGCGCGTGATCGAGTCGATGATCGAGAACGACCTGTCGATGGCCGAGAGCGTGAAGGCCGGCGACGCCGAGATCGACCGCATGGAGGTGGAACTGGAGTCGAGCTGCATGCGACTGCTGGCACTGGCGCAGCCCGTGGCCGGCGACCTGCGACTGATCCTGGCGGTGATCCGCATCAGCGGCGAGCTGGAGCGCGTGGCCGACCTGGCCCGCGGCGTGGCCAAGAAGCTCATCAAGATCGCGGCCATCGACGTGCTCACCCTGCCGCCCGCCATGACCGACCTGGCCTTCGCCACGCGCACCATGCTCAGCGACGTGCTGGCCGCGCTGGCCAACGAGGACGCGGCCCTGTGCCGCCAGGTGCGCCGCAGCGACCAGCGGGTGGATGACCTGTACAAGGAGATCCTGATCTGGGGCCGGGAGGAGATTCCAAGCCACCCGGAGGCCACCGCCGCCGCCATCGACGCCCTGACCATCGCCCAGCGATTCGAGCGCATCGCGGACATGACCACCAACATCGCCGAGGACGTGATCTTCCTGGTGGAAGGCCGGATTGTGCGCCACGAGGCCCCCGAAACGGGTGGTTGAGCGTTCGGGGGGTTTCGGCTATCCTGCTCGGCCCGCAAGGAACAGCCCATGCATTACCCGCACAAGATCAGCCGCACGAAGAAGGTCCGCAAGGTGGGTTTCCGAGCCCGTATGAAGACGCGCAAGGGTCGTGCGATCCTGAACCGCAAGCGTCGCGTGGGCCGCGCCATCCGCGTTCGCTGACGCCGTGGCGCACGCGCCACTGCTTCTCCTGATTGGACTTCGTTGTTCCGGGAAGACCACGCTGGGCACAGCCACAGCCAAGGCTGTCGGTGCGCCGTTCGAGGATCTGGATGCCCGTGCGCTGACGCTGCTGGGCTGCACCTCGATCACCGAAGCGTTTGAGCGTCATCACGAGTCGGGATGGCGGCGCGCCGAAGGACGCGCGCTCAGCGAGGCGATGCATGCAAGCGCAGGTGGCGTGCTGGCCGTCGGCGGCGGCACGCCCACCGCACCCATGGCCTGCGAGTCGATCCGTGCAGCGCAAGCCGAAGGGTGGCTGCGCGTGGCGCTGCTGCATCCAGGAAACGAGACCCTGACCCGTCGACTGTCCATGCATCGCGGGGATCGGCCACGACTGGCCGCCGATGATGCTGCGGAGGTGGCGCGACTCGCTGACGCGCGATTGCCGCTCTACCGATCCCTTGCCGACATCACGGTGGACACGCGCCAGCCGGCCGGGCATTGCGTGGCGCGCCTGAGCGCCCTGCTCACGAGTGGTCGCTGGCAATTCCCGGCGACGCAGGCCAGCGAATCACCTCGAGTCCGCTCTCGTCGGGCTTCATGACCCCCAGTTCGCGCAGCGCCTCCAGCGCCGCCAACTGCTCCGCGGCCTTCTTGCTGGGGCCCCAACAGGCCGGAAAGCGGCGCTCGCCACTCACCACCGCAACCTCGAAGCACTTGGCGTGGTCGGGGCCCTTCTCGTCCAGCACGAGATAGGTCGGCGGGGCCAGGCCCAGCGACAGCAGGCTCTGCTGCACCACGCTCTTGTAGTTGTACTGGTGGCCGGTGCGCGAAGCGCGCTCCACCCGGGCTTCCATGCTGCGCAGCACCAGTGCGCGCGCCGGCTCCAGACCCCCGTCCAGATACACCGCGCCGATCACCGCCTCCAGCACCGCCGCGACCACCGACGACGGCAACGTGTTGCGCGGCCCCATGCCCTTGCCGAGCAGGATGCAGGCATCCAGCCCCAGTTCAAGCGCGATCTCGGCGCAGGTCTGACGACTCACCACATGGCTCTTGATCTTGGTGAGCTCCCCCTCAAGCCGCTCGGGAAGCCAGCGGAAAAGGTGCTCGCAGGTGATCAGGCCCAGCACCGCGTCGCCCAGGAATTCCAGGCGCTCGTTGCTCACCACCCGACGGTCGGCGATGCTGGCGTGCGTGAGCGCGATCTGCAGCAGCGACCGATCCTTGAAGCGATAGCCGAGGCGTTCCTCCAGGCCGGCGAGCATCTGTTCGTCCACGATCGAGCCTCCACCTCGGCGCAAGCCGAGGCCATCGAACCATCGGTTCGCGGGCTCTCCAGCGGACTCCACGCGGGAATGCGCTGGAGAGAGCGCGAGTGTCCGTTCCGAAACGCTCGGAACGCCACAGCAATCTACAACACCCCGACAACCGTCCAAATGAATTCGGCCAATTGCGCTCAGACCAGTCGGCCGAGCGAACCCTGCTCGAGCAAGCGCTCGAAGCGGGTCATGTCCGTCGCGGACGCGCCACGCACCACATGGATGCCCATGCGACGCGGACCCGGGTCGTCGATCTCGTCGAACTCGCGTGCAACCTCGCCGATCAGACGGATGGCACCCATGCCAGGCATGTGCATCTCCACCTCGACCGGCGTGCCAACGGGCAGCGTGGAGTCGAGCTCGATGCGAATTCCATCCTGACTCACGTCGTAGGCGTGACCCTCGAAGAAGCCCTTGGTTTCCGCGGTGCGACCGTGCGCTCCGACAACCACAGCCACAAGCGCGGTTCCCAACTTGAACCGCTCAGCGTTGCGTCGATTGAGAATCTCTGAGGTCATGGTGTGCTCGGGTGCGAACGAGGCCAAGGTGGGCATGTGGGCGTTATCGGCCAGCATCTTCATCAGACATGAGTGAATTTCGCAAAGACGAAACACAAAACTCGCAGTGCGCGAAATGTGGCGTCTAAATCAGCGACTCCTAGCGGCAATGGAACAATTTCCTTTCGAAAGGTGCAGAATCGCTATTCTGCGACCTCTTTGACGGCCCCCCAAAAACCCAATCAACCTTTGAAACCGCTTGAAGGATCCCCGGCTTCATCCACAGAAGCCCTTGCGGGACAGGCTGTTGTGATCATGGGCTATGGAAATCAGGGCCGCGCGCATGCGCTGAACCTGCGCGACAGCGGAGTGCGCGTGACGGTGGGCGCACGAGCAGGCGGCCGGGGTGCAGCGACGGCTGCCGCCGATGGCTTTTCCCCCCTTCCACTGCCCGAGGCGGCTCGCCAAGGAAATCTTGTGATTGTGGCACTTCCCGACGAGATGCACGCCGCCTGCTGGGCCAGCGATCTTGCGCCACATCTGCGCCCCGATGCCATCGTCGGCTTCCTGCACGGATTCTCGATTCACCACGGTCTGGTGAAGCCAGCGAGCGATCTGGGCGTGGTGATGGTGGCGCCGAAAGGTCCGGGCAAGACCCTTCGCGAACGGTTCGAGCAGGGCCTTGGCATTCCTGCGCTGTTCGCGGTGCACCAGGGCGGACGCGATGCGGCGCGGACACGCGCCATCGGACTGGCATGGGCCGCCGGCATCGGCAGCGCGCGCGCCGCGATCGTTGAAACCAGCTTCGCGGCGGAGTGCGAGACGGATCTCTTCGGCGAACAGGCGGTGCTGTGCGGCGGCATGATGGCGTTGGTGCAGGCCGCCTTCGACACGCTGGTGCAGGCGGGCTATCCACCCGAACTCGCGTACATGGAATGCTGTCAGGAACTGAAGCAGATCGCCGACCTGGTTTTTGAGCGAGGCCCCGCAGGCATGCGCGCAGCCATCAGCAACACCGCGGAGTTCGGCGCCTTCGAGGCAGGACAGCAGCTGGTGGACGATGCCATGCGCGAGAAGCTTCGCACGATTCTCGCGGACATTCGCGGCGGCGCGTTCGGCGCGCGGTTCCAGACCGACGCGACCGCCGGCTTCCCATGGATGCGTGCGAAGCGCGCCGCAGCGGATGCCGATGCGATCGAGGCCGCAGGGCGCGGCGTGCGCACATGGATGCCGTGGCTCGACAACCGAAAGGACTCAAGATGAACGTGGTGCAATCGATCGTGCTGGGATTGGTGGAAGGCATCACCGAGTACCTGCCCGTGAGCAGCACGGGTCACCTGATCCTGACCGCCGCGGCGATGGGCCTTGGCGCCGAGGATGGCCATGCGGGCGACATGACCCACGTGAAGGAAGCCATCAACCGCTTCGAGGTGATCATCCAGGGCGGTGCCATCCTGGCGGTGGCGCTGCTGTACTGGCCGCGCGTGCAGATGATGCTGCGAGGGGTGGGCGGCGTGGCGGTGCCCTCGCTGCGCAACGACGGATCCCGACGCGGCCTGCACCTGTTCACGCTGCTGGTGATCGCGTTCCTGCCCGCGGCCGTGGTGGGACTGCTGGCGAACAAGACCATCAAGGCCCATCTGTTCGCGCCCCTGCCGGTGATCGGCGCGCTGCTGGTGGGTGGCATCGCGATGGTGCTGCTGGCACCCTGGCACCGACGACGACTGAAGGCCTTCGGCGGCACGCACACCGGCCATTCGCACGCCGACGCGCTGCAGGCCCTCCGGTGGCAAGGCGCCCTGTTCATCGGATGCATGCAGGTGCTGGCGATGTGGCCCGGCACCAGCCGCTCGATGGTGACGATGCTCGGCGGCATGTTCATCGGCCTGCCTCCAGTGGCTGCGGCGGAGTTCGCATTTCTGCTGGGATTGCCGACGCTGGGTGCGGCGAGCATGAAGGAACTGGTGGATGGTGTTCGCCAGAGCGGCGCGAGCCAGTTCGTGGCCGCACTGGGCGGACCGCTGCCGGTGATCGCCGGATTCGCGACCGCCATGCTGAGCGCGGCGATCAGCGTGAAGTGGCTGGTGAGCTGGCTGGGTCGGCACACGCTGGAACTGTTCGGCTGGTGGCGCATCGTGGTGGCCGGCGCCTTCGCGTGGGCGATCGCGATGGGCTGGATGTCACGCTGAAACTCGCGGCGGCGGCGCGGGTACGATCCTGCGCCATGGGTCAGGCCACACTCGCGCTGCGGAACCTGCTGATCAAGGCGGCGATCTTCGTCGTGCTGGCGGCGGCCCTTGCATGGGCGGTGGGTGGCACGCTGTTCGGCAGCCACCGCGTGAATTTCCCGGCCGTTGACTGGGATGGCCGCGAGTGGGCCGTGCAGGTGATCGGCAACGGCCAGCGACCGGACCGCGTGCGGTGGCGCCTTCTGAGCCGTCGGGGTGAGGAACCATGGATCGTGCACCCCGTGAGCGAAACCGGCGTGTGGCGCGACCTGATCGGTCCCGTGGCCGACAAGGATGGCCTGCGCCTGGCCGTGGCTTCGGAAGCATCCGCGGGCAAGAGTTGGCAGATGGTCACCTTCAGCCGCGCGGACGCGGCTCCGATCGTGACGGCACTGCCGGCCGAACCGACCAATCGCGCATTGCCCACCGCGGGCAATTGATCAGTCTTCGCCGAACTTGATGCCCTGCGCCAGCGGCAGGCTGTTGCCCCAGTTGATGGTGCAGGTCTGGCGACGCATGTACTGCTTCCAGCTGTCGCTGCCCGACTCGCGTCCACCACCCGTGTCCTTCTCGCCACCGAATGCGCCACCGATCTCGGCGCCGCTGGTGCCCAGGTTCACGTTGGCGATGCCGCAGTCGCTGCCCGCATGGCCCAGGAAGCGCTCGGCGCTGCGCACGCTGTCGGTGAAGATGGCGCTGGAAAGCCCCTGATCCACGCCGTTCTGCAACGCCATCGCCTCGTCGAGGTCCTTCACGGTGAACACGTAGAGAATGGGCGCGAAGGTCTCCTCGCAGCAGATCGCCGGCACCTTGCCAAGCGGCACGCGGATGATGGTGGGCTCCACGAAGTGGCCGGGCTTCTTCTTCATGCGCTCGATGCCGGCCACGCCGCCACAGAGCACCTTGCAGCCTTCCTGCTCGGCGCGCTCGATGGCCGCGCGCATGTCCTGCACGCCGCGGGCGTTCACGAGCGGACCCATGAGTGTGCCCTCTTCAAGTGGATCGCCGATGGTCACGTTGCCGTAGAGCTTGACCAGGCGCTCGACCAGGCGATCGGCCACGGATTCGTGCACGATGAGGCGACGCGTGGTGGTGCAGCGCTGGCCGGCGGTGCCCACGGCACCGAACAGCACCGCGCGCTCGACCAGCTTCATGTCGGCGTCGGGCATGACGATGATGGCGTTGTTGCCGCCCAGTTCCAGCAGCGCGCGGCCCAGACGACCCGCCACCACCTGGCCCACGCGGCGACCCATGCGGCAGCTGCCCGTGGCGCTGATCAGCGGCAGGCGACGGTCGGCCACCATGCGCTCGGCCACCTCGTTGTCGGCGCCGATGATCAGGCTGAACACGTCGCGCGGATCACCGGAAGATGGCTTGAACAGTTCCTGCTTCTTCATCACGCGTGCGGCCACCTTGTTGCAGGCGACGGCCACCAGCGGCGTCATGAGGCTGGGCTTCCACAGCGTGACGTTGCCGCACACCGCGGCCAGCATGGCGTTCCACGCCCACACCGCGGCGGGGAAGTTGAAGGCCGTGATGCAGCCGATGGTTCCGAGTGGGTGCCACTGCTCGTACATGCGGTGGTTGGGACGCTCGCTGTGCATGGTGCTGCCGCAGAGCTGCCGCGACAGGCCCACGGAGAAGTCGGCGATGTCGATGCACTCCTGGATCTCGCCAAGACCCTCGGCACGGATCTTGCCGGCCTCGAGCGACACCAGCTCGCCCAGGTCGTCCTTGGCCTCGCGGAACGCCTCGCCGATGCGGCGCACGATCTCGCCGCGCACGGGAGCGGGCAGCACGCGCCACTCCTTCTGCACCGCGGTGCAGCGCTGCACGGTCTTCTCCAGGTCGTCCGCGCGGTCCAGACGCACCGCCATCAGGGGCTCGCCCGTGCTGGGGTTGTCGCTGATCACGCAGTCGGTGCCGGCCTTCTCGGGGTCGACCAGGCGGGCGTCATCGTCGATGCGGAGGCGTTCGAGCAACTTGGAGAGCTTTGCCATAGGGCCGCAAGATTAGCCGCCCGCCCCCCGCTTGCCCCCGCGGCGGCCGTGCCGTACAAACGCGCCATGCCCCTGAACCGAGACCAGCTGGCCATCCGCGCATCGAAGGAACTCCGCGACGGTTTCTACGTGAACCTGGGCATCGGCATTCCCACGCTGGTTGCAAACCATGTGCCCGCCGGCATGACGGTGTGGCTGCAGAGCGAGAACGGCCTGCTGGGCATGGGCCCGTTCCCGACCGAGGACGCGGTGGACGCGGATCTGATCAACGCCGGCAAGCAGACGGTGACCGGCGTGTCCGGGCACAGCTTCTTCAGCAGCGCCGACAGCTTCGGCATGATCCGCGGCGGCCACATCGACCTGGCCATCCTGGGCGCGATGGAGGTGAGCCAGACGGGTGACCTGGCGAACTGGATGATTCCCGGCAAGCTGGTGAAGGGCATGGGCGGCGCCATGGATCTGGTCGCCGGCGTGAAGCGCCGCGTGATCGTGATGGAGCACTGCAACAAGAAGGGCGAGCCCAAGGTGCTGCCTGCATGCACCCTGCCGCTGACCGGCGTGGCGTGCGTGGACATGCTGATCACCGACCTGTGCGTGATGGAATTCGACCGCGCAAAGAGCCGCTTCCGCCTGCTGGAAGTGGCGCCGGGCGTGACGGTGGATGAGGTCAAGGCGAAGACGCCGGCCGAGATCCTGACCGATCGCGACGTGAAGCCGGTCGCGCTCTGATCGAGGACGGGAGCCAAAAACACAGCCGTCCCGCGCGGATCGGACGCGCGCGGGACGGCATGAAACCGGCTGCAACGGCGGCGCTCCGGAGCGGAGCCGCTGCGCCCCTTTCCGTCACTCCTCGAACTACAGCTCCTTGACGCGGTGCTTCATCTGCGCCTTCAGGCGCATGATGATGCTGCTGTGCATCTGGCTCACGCGGCTCTCCGACAGGTCGAGCGTGAGCCCGATCTCCTTCATCGTCATCTCCTCGTAGTAGTAGAGGATGAGGATGAGTCGCTCGGCGCGGCTGAGGCCCTTGGTGAGCAGCGCCTGCACGTCGTTGCGATGCAGACGATCGAGCGGGCGGTCCTGCCGCGCGTCCTCGATCACGTCCACCTCGCGGTTCTCCTTGCCCGCGTCGTTGTCGTTCCACTTGCGGTGCATGCTCACCACGCTCACGGGGCGGCTGTCACGCGACAGCTTCTCGAACTCGTCGGGCGCCACGTTGAGTCGCTTGGCCACCTCGGCGTCGGTGGGCTTGTGGCCCTCCTCCATCTCGATGGTCTTGCGCACGCGCTCCACCTTGGCGGTGCGGCTGCGCACCAGACGCGGCACCCAGTCCATGGCCCGAAGTTCATCGAAGATGGCGCCGCGGATGCGCTGGGCGCAGTAGGTCTCGAACTTCACGCCACGATCCGGGTCGAAGGCGTCGATGGCGTCCATGAGGCCGAACAGGCCGGCGCTCATGAGGTCCTCCACGTCGACCTCGCTGGGAAGGCGCTTGTGCAGTCTTTCCGCGGTGAAACGCACCACATCGAGGTAGCGCTCGATGAGGCGGTTGCGCAGCGCCTGCTTGGAAACGCTCTCCGCCGGAAGCGCGCCGTAGCAGCGCCAGGCGGCGTCGATGGCCTCCGGCGTGTCGAGGGGCATCGTTTCGGGCGATGGCTTGGCGGCCACGCGACGACGCGACGAGGCTGCGGCAGCTTTGCGTGCTGGTGATTTGGCTGTGTTGGCCTGCGCAGTGGCGGTGCTGTTCCGTGCACCGGTGCGTGGCGTGGCACTTGTCTTGGACATGCGGTCGCTCCTTGACCAACGTCCTACGAACGAAGGCGACGGCGTCGCCTTTCCCACGATCAGCGAGCATCATGCTCGCCATCAAGTCGCGCCGAATCCTTGGCGCGCTTGATGGGGGCAGTCTAACGACTGACCGAGAACGCGCAAGTGCGAAGTGTGTCGTTCAGGAGAGATTCACGAAGCGGCGAGCACCTGCCCCGATGCGCGATCGATCCAGTCACGCGTTGCAGGCGTCAGATCACCGAGTGTGGTCGACCCGTGGGCAACCCATGCAAGCGGAATGCCCGAGGCCACGATGGCACGAAGCGCCGGCTCGAGTCGCGCGGCAAGATCCACGCGCGACAGCACGATGTGCGTGGCGCCAAGCTGCGTGAAAACCTCCAACTGTCGCTGCATCGCGTGCTCGTCCGCGTCCGCTGGCAGCACGGCACAAATCTCGGTGGGCGCGAGGCTTTCGAGCGCGCGAGCGTGGGCGGTCAAACGATCACCATCGCGCGGACCAGCCCCGGGGAAGTCGATCAGCACGAGCGAGCGATGGCCCAAGCTTGCGGCTGCAGCGGCGAGCGCGCTGCCGCTCAGGGCCACGTGCATCGGCAGACCCGACGCGTCGGCGAAGGGACGAAGATCGGCGGCGTGCGATTCATCGCCGGCTGAAATCAGCCCCACCGTGCAGCGATCGCGACCGTGCAGGCGCGAGGCCAGGCCCGACACCACGCGCGTGACGCCACTGCCTGGCGCGCCAACGAAGGCCCACACCGCGCGCTTGCCGGGCTGCGGCAGACACGGGTCGATGGAGAGTTGGTGAAAGTTGGGCACGAACGACGCGGCAATCTCGGTCTCCGCGGCCACCAGAGACCGTTCGGCCTGCAGGCCGCTGCAGCACGCCAGCAGACGAAGCCGTGCACGCTCGCGGTTCACGCTGGCCACGAACGGGCGCACGGCCACCTCGACCGGGGAGCGAAGGCCCTTGCGGACGCGCTTCCACCCCACGATCTCGAAACCGCCGGGGTAGCGCTCGTGCGCCTGCTGCAGTGCGTGTCGTTCGGTCCGGCCAAGGCAACGCGTGGGTTCGGTCACAGTGTCTCCTTCAACGGGTTCAGGCTTCAACGGCGTCCATGTTCACTTCGCAGTCCTGGGGAATCTCCCCCTGTCCAAGCACCGCCACATCACCAAGGCGGCCACGCAGCGCGCGACTGACCACGCTGCGCATTCGATCGGGCGTCACCACCACCGCCGGCACGCCACGCTCAAGCAGGCGGCGAAGGCCGGGCGCGGCACTTCGAACCAGTCGCTCGGCGATGGCGGCATCCGGCACCACGCTGCGCTCGGCGGCACGCGTGGCGGCGTCGCCTTCCAGTGCTTCGGCGCCGATCCACACGGCGTCCAGCGAGCGTCGGCCATGACCGGCCTGCCGGAGCAGACGCTCGCACAGTTCGCGCGCGCCGGTGGCACGGCCTCGGCGCATGGCGTCATCCGGGTCGCGCGGATCGGCGGCATGCACCGCCTCGGCGATGCGCTCCAGATCGCGGACGGGAAGGCCTTCGCGCAGCATGCCCTGCAGCAGGTCGCGGAGGCGATGCAGCGTCCACTGCGGTGCGGAGATCAGATCAGCGGCGCGCGGAGCGGTGCGACGCAGTCGATCGAGCATGCGCGCGGTCTCCTCCACACTGAGCAGTTCCCACGCGCGACGACGCAGCACTTCCATCAGGTGCGAGGTGAGCGCGCTCGAGGCGTCGACCACCGCCATGCCGCGCGCCTCCAGTTCCGCACGGCGTCCAGCATCCACCCAGACCGCAGGCAATCCATAGGCCGGCTCGGTGGTGGCCTCACCATCCACTGTGGGCTGACCGCCCCGCGGATCCATGGCCAGCAGCGCGTCGGTGCGAAGATGCCCCGCCCCGACCACGGCGTCGCGCAGACGGATGCAGTAGCCGTTGGGCGCGAGCGATGCATCGTCGCGCACGCGGACAGGCGGCACCACCACGCCAAGTTCCTGGGCAAGGCGGCGTCGCACGCCGGCGATGCCATCGAGCAGTCCATTCGGCCCCTCGTTCGCCAGACCGAGCAGCTCCAGACCAAGATCGATCGAGAGCGGATCGACCGCCAACGCGTCGTCGATTGCGTCGGTGCTCCGGGTGGGCTGCACGACCGAATCCGCCGCGGCCTTCCGAACCCGAGAAGTCCACAGCGCCGCACCACCCACCAGCGCGGCGGCTGCAAGCAGCGGCACCGCGGGAAGCGGCGTGAAGGAGAGGCCGACCAGCAGTGCCGCGACCATCCACAACGCGGAAGGACGCGCCGAAAGCTGACGCGGAATCTCCTGACCCAGACTCTCGCCACTGGCGGCCTTCGCGCTCACCAGACCGCTGGCCGTGGCCACCAGGAACGCGGGAATCTGCGTGACCAGACCATCGCCCACCGCAAGCAGCGCGAAGGTGCGCAGGCTGTCGCCCGCCGACCAGCCCTTCTGCAGCACGCCGATCAGGAAGCCGCCCACGATGTTGGCGAGCACGATCACCAGTCCGGCGATCGCGTCACCACGCACGAAGCGACCCGCACCATCCATGGCGCCGTGGAAGTCCGCCTCGCGAAGAAGCTCCTCGCGGCGGCGACGCGCCTCGGCGGCGTCGATGGCACCGCTGGCCAGATCCGCATCCACCGCCATCTGACGACCGGGCAGCGCGTCGAGCGCGAATCGCGCGGCCACTTCACCCATGCGCACCGAACCGCGCGTGACCACGACGAACTGCACCACCACCAGCATGGCGAACACACTGAGGCCAACGATGGGATTGCGGCCAGCGCCAAGCAGGCCGAAGGCCTCGATGATGCTGCCGGCGCTCGCGGCGGCACCGGAAGGCGATGCCGCATCGGTGCCGAGGATCAGTCGCGTGCTGGCCACATTGAGGCCCAGTCGCAGCAGCGTGGTGCCCAGAACAAGTGCGGGGAACACGCTGAAATCAAGCGGCCGTCGCATGCTGGCCGCGGTCGCCAGCACCACGCCGCTGAGCGCGAAGTTGACGGCGATCAACGCGTCCATGGCACCGGCGGGCAGCGGCAGCACGAGCATGGCCACCAAGCCAACGAAGAGCGCCGGCACCAGCCACTCGAATCGCATCGGGCGCGACATCAGGCAAGCCTCCAGCGCGCGCGCTGCATGCGGCGACGCGGCGAATCGTCCTTTGCGGCCTCACGCGCCTCGCCACGCGTCATGCGAAGCGTGCGATCGAAGGCCAGACCCGCCAGACGCAGTTGCACCAGACCCATCACCAGCGTGGCCAGCAGCGCGCTCAGTGCGGCGGCGGCCACGAAGGCGCCGAGCGCCCACAGGCCCTCCTGCAACGGGCGCTGACTGATCTGTCCGAGAGAACCGAGCCAGGGTGCCGCGCCAAGCACGCCGCCCAGCAGCGCGGCAAGGCCAAGCACCCACCCCCCGATCGATGATGCGACGGTCTCGCTCCACGCGGCGCGCCTTCCGCGACGCCACGCGCGCACGCGAATCCATCCTCCACGCGCGACCACCTGCCCCACCATGGCGGCCACCAGCACCACGGCCGCGCACGACACCGCTGGCAGCAACAAGGCACTGCCGGTCATCGCGGGCGCGTCATGCACCTGCAGCGACTGCCGGATCCATGCCTTCGTCTCGATCGCCACAGGGCCGGCCGCCACCGACAGCAGTCCGAGCGCCAACAAGCCGCTGAGCGCCGCAGCAAGCCATGGCGCGCGAGGGCCATCGCCGCGATCAAGCGCACGCTGTCGACGCGCAGGCGTGGGCTCGATCACGCGATCATCCTCGTGCGTGAAGGGGTTCACCAGATGTTCCCTCCAGGCAATGTGCGCATGACGCCCTGCACCAGCTCCGACTGCATCGCCCACGCCGTGCCCGCCGCGGATACCAGCATGCCCAGACCCATCGCCGCACGCACGCCGAAACCACCGGCCAGCGTGACCGTGCGCGGCGCGGCGCGCACCACCGCACCGCCGATCGCGGCACCCGCCAGCGTGACGGCCAGCACCGGAAGACACACGCGAAGGCCAACGCTCATCGCGGCATCCAGCGTCTGCGCCATGCCGCGCGCGCTGAACATCCACGCCTGTCCATCGCGCGGCGCGGCATGCGAAGCCGCCAGCACCACGCTCTCGATGCCACCCACGGCCACGAAGGCCGCGGCACCCGCCCATCCCATCATGCTCTCGGCCGCGTTCGCTTCGGATGCATGCGATGGGTCGTACGCCTCGCCCAGCCCAAGCCCCATCTGCTCACCGGCCACGCGACCCATGCAGCGCAGTGCCTCCACGGCCGCGGCCGCCACGCCGCCGATGCACAGGCCGGCCATGATTTCAAGCGGCGCCCACATCCACCATGGCCCGCTCGGCACTTCGCCATGTGCGCCGAGCGGCAACGCGATCCAAGCGGCGCCCGCGGCCAGTGCCACACGCAACCGCATGGGAATCACCGTGAACGCGGGCGCCATCGCCGCGGCTCCAGCCGTGCGCAGCATCGCCGGCAGTGCCGGAAGCATCAGCGCGGAGAGGTCGGCGACCATCAGCCCATCCCCCAGCAGCGTGATGCAAAGTCCACCATCTTCGCCGTCATCCAGCCCACCAGCAGCAGCGCGACGGTGGCGGTGACCAGCAGTCGAGGCGCGAATCCGGCGGCGGCATCGTGCACGTTCGCGAGCGACTGCGCCAGGCCCGACACCACGCCCGTTCCCAGCGCAACCAGCAGCAGCGGCAGCGACACGATCAACGCCACGCTGATCGCCGACTGCATCAGACTGACCAGCTGCGCGCTCATGCCGGCGTCCCTCGCATCACGCCCGAAACCAGTCCCGCACTCACCAGCGCCCAGCCATCCACCGCCACGAACAGCATCAGCTTCAGCGGCAGACTCACCAGCGTGGGTGGCGTCATGAACATGCCCAGGCTGGCCAGCGTGGCGGCCACGGCCAGATCGATCGCCAGGAACGGCAGCAGGATCTTGAAGCCCAGCATGCACGCCACGCGCAACTCGTTCATGGCGAAGGCGGGCACCAGCGTCATGGTGTCCACATCGCGGCGCGTGACGGGCTTGTCGGCCTCCACCACCACGCCCTTCGACTTCATCACGGTCGCCAGTGTCGGCCCGCCGCCACTTCGTTCCATCTGTTCGAACATGAAGTCGCGCAACGGCTGTTCCGCGCCGCGCAACGCCACCATCGGATCCTTCGCGGTGCCCTGCGCCAGGCTGCCCATGCCACCCTTCCACGCGGCATCGAGCGTTGGCCCCATCGCGGCGAAGGTGAGCGCCGCCGCCAGGCCCGTGAGGATCAGGTTGCCCGGCACGCTGCCGATGCCAAGCCCCTGCCGCAGGATGCTGAGCGTGACGAAGATGCGGGGGAACGCGGTGCACAGCGCCAATGCCGCGGGCAACAGCGCGAAGGTGATGGCCGTGGCGGCCAGCTCGGCACCGCCCTCGACACCCGTCGGCAACTGCGTGACGGCGGCGGCAAGCATGCTCACGAGGCCAGCCTCCGAGCGACCGGCGCCTCATGCTTGGGCGCCGCCGCATCGAACTCCGCAAGGCGCTGGAATCCCTGACCGCTTTCCCCCACCAACACCACGCGATCGCCGACGCGCACCAGCGACAGCGCGCGGCCGCGCCCCATCACGGTTCGATCGATCACCTGAATGCCGCCCTGCGGCTGCGCACGCACCCGGGCGGAACGGCGCACCATGAACCATGCGGCCACGCCAAGACCGCCCACGCACACCACCCACGGAAGCCATGCAAAGGAACCCGACGCCGCCTCGGAGGCAGACTGCAATGAAACCGGGCGCGATTCAGGATCCATCCCCCACGCGGTCGCCGAAAGCGACAACGCGACGCCCAACACAACGGGCATCGCCACAACGCGGCATCGAATGGGGGGCATGCGCCGATCCATGGCAAGGCCCTTGCGAGGTTCGCCCAACCTCCTGTTGGGACGACCGGAATCCGTTCCGGCACCTGCCTGTATCGGCCGGGCCGAGCCTCCCGCACCAATGAAAGTGAGGCTTCGGCGGCCCTCAACCAATGACCCGGAACCCGTCCACGGCTACCATCCGGCCCCGTGCGGCACGCGCTCCTGATCCTGCTCCTCAGCCTGCTCGTCGGCGGCAGTTCCGCGCGCGCCCAAGGCACCGAATACACGCTGGATGACTTCGACCAGTGGAAGCCCCAGGCCGGGCCCAAGCCCCTGGATCCGGTGCTGCAGCAGGCCCAGCTGGCGTTGGCCAACAACGAGCCGCAGCGCGCCAAGGCCCTGGCCGAGAACTTTCTCGAGCAGAACCCGCTCAGCCCCGCCCGCGCCGAAGCGCTGCTGATCAAGGGCGATGCCCTGCTGGCCATGGACAACGAGTGGCAGGCCCTGTTCGCCTACGAGGAGCTGGCCCGCCGCTACGCCACCACCAGCGTGTTCGTGCCGGCGCTCGAACGCGAATACGAGATCGCCCGCGCCTACGCCTACGGACTTCGTCGCAAGTTCTTCGGCACCTTCCGCCTGATCGATGCCGGCGACGACGCCCAGGAAATCCTGATCCGCATCCAGGAGCGCCTGCCCGGCAGCGAACTGGCCGAGAAGGCCGGCATGGAACTGGCGGACTACTACTTCCGCATCCGCGACATGCCGCTGGCCGCCGACGCCTACGACCTGTTCGTGCAGAACTATCCGCGCAGCCGTCAGGTGGTGAAGGCCAAGCTTCGCCTGATCTACAGCTACTACGCCGAGTTCAAGGGGCCGCAGTTCGAGGGCAAGGGATTGGAAGAGGCCACGGCACGACTGAAGCAGTTGCAGGCCGACGAGCCCGCCGTGGCGCAGAAGATCGGCGCGGATGCCCTGCTGGTTCGCATCTATGAAAGCGAAGCCTCGCGCCTGAAGTCGCAGGCCGACTGGTACATCCGCGTGAAGGACTGGATCGCCGCCGAGCTGATGATCCGCTCGCTGGTGAAGAAGTACCCCAACTCGATCGCCGCGATCGAGGCGCTGCGCATGGTGCCGGAGGTGATCGAGAGGCTGCCCCTGAGCATCACCAAGCAGTGCCCCGACTACGCCGCCCTTCGCAAGGCCATCGTGGGCGTGAGCGGCACGGAGCCACCGGGCGTCGCGCCCGCGGTGGAGACGCCGCTTCCCGCCACGGCCGAAACAACCCCCGAGACGCCGGTGAAGGGCGCCGTGGAACCCGACCCCAACGCAGCCCAGGGCCCCACCAACCAGGTGCCCCCACGAGGCACGCCATGAATCTGCTCCGCGTGATCGCGCTGCTCTGCGTGGCGCTGGCCGGATGCGAAGGCTCCAAGGGCTGGAACACCGGCGCGAAGTTGCCCACGAAATATCGCTCGATTGCGGTGCCCGTGTTCGCCAACACCACCTACGATCGTCAGATCGGATACCACCTCACCGAAGCGCTGCAGAAGCGCCTGCAACAGGCCAGCCCCTACGCGATCATGGGCGAAGGCAGCGCCGACACCGTGCTGCGCGGCAAGGTGACCAAGGTGGACATCAAGCAGATCAGCCAGAGCCTGGGCACGGGCCTGAGCGAGGAAGTGGGCTACACCGTCACGATGGACTGGGAGTGGGTCGACATGCGCACCGGCAAGGCCATCGTGGCGCGAAACGGCTTCGCGTCGAGCGGCATGGTGGTGGCGAGCCGCCCGCAGGCCGAACCCCTGGATCTTGCGCGCTACGGCGCGGTGCAGCGACTGGCCGATGACATCGTGGCCAACATGCAGGCCGATTGGTGAACACCATGCGAACCATTGAATCGAACGCGTCGAATCCCCCGCCCATGTCCTTCGCGAAGCAGGATCCAGGCGCGGGCGGTCGGCCCGGCCCGCAGCGACCCGGCCAGCAGCCGCCATCGGCGCAGAAGCCGCCGCGCCAATTGATGACGTGGATCACGGTGGGCCTGCTCTTCCTGCTCATGTGGGTTGTGGTCAGCGGCAGCAGTTCGCGCGGCACCACCGTGAACAGCTGGCAGGATTTCATGGTGATCGCCAAGGAAGATCGCCTGGAGCCGAACTCCGTCACGCTGCAGAGCGACCGCATCAACGCCGAGGTGAAGCCCGGAACCAAGGGATTCGCGAGCACCGGCGACAAGCCCACGCCGATCAGCGTGGCCATCGCGCCCACCGCGCACCAGAAGTACATGGCCGATCTCGATGCGGCGAGCGTGCCCTACAAGGTGGACATGGCCACCGGCGCCGTGTCGCAGGTGCTGATCACCATCCTGCCCACCGTGATCGTGCTGGGTCTGCTGTGGGTGCTCATCACGCGCAGCATGCGCGGCGCAGGCGGCGGTCCGGGCGGCATGCTGGGCGGCTTCGGTCGCAGCCGCCACCGCGTGAGCACGAAGGAAAGCGCGCAGGCCACCTTCGCGGACGTGGCGGGCATCGACGAGGCGAAGGAGGAAGTCTCCGAGATCGTGGAGTTCCTCAAGAACCCCAAGCGCTTCCAGAAGCTGGGCGGTCGCATCCCGCGCGGCGTGCTGCTGGAAGGCCCTCCGGGATGCGGCAAGACGCTGCTGGCCAAGGCCATCGCGGGCGAGGCCGACGTGCCCTTCTTCAGCATCAGCGGCAGCGACTTCGTGGAGATGTTCGTGGGCGTGGGCGCCAGCCGCGTGCGCGACCTGTTCAAGCAGGCCAAGGACAACTCGCCGTGCATCATCTTCCTGGACGAGATCGACGCCGTCGGTCGTCGTCGCGGCGGCGGCTTCAGCAGCGGCGGCCATGACGAGCGCGAGCAGACGCTGAACGCGATCCTGGTGGAGATGGACGGCTTCGAGGCCAGCGATCAGGTGATCGTGATCGCGGCCACCAACCGCGTGGATGTGCTCGACCCTGCCCTGACGCGCCCCGGTCGCTTCGATCGCGCCGTGGCCGTGCAGTTGCCCGATGTGGCGGGTCGCCGGCAGATCCTGAGCGTGCACGCGCGCAAGGTGAAGATGAACGCCGACGTGGATCTGGAGAAGCTGGCGCGCAGCACCCCCATGTTCAGCGGCGCCGACCTGGCCGCCATCATCAACGAGGCCGCGATCCTGGCCACCATGGCGAACAAGGACTCGATCGAGATGACCGATCTCGACGAGGCGCGCGACAAGATCCGCTGGGGCCGCGCCAAGCGCAGCCGCAAGGTGGAGCAGCAGGAGCGCATCGCCACCGCGTATCACGAGGCCGGCCACGCCGTGCTGCAGACGCTGCTGCCCGACGCCGACCCGCTGCACAAGGTCACCATCATTCCGCGCGGCCAGGCCATGGGCGTCACCTTCAGCCTTCCCGAGAAGGATCGCTACGGCTACGCCAAGCGCTATCTGCAGGCAACCATGCGCGTGCTGTGCGGCGGCCGCCTGGCCGAGGAGAAGAAGACCGGCGACGTGTCGAGCGGTGCGTCGATGGACATCAAGATGGTCACCGCCTACGCGCGCGCCATGGTGCTGGAATGGGGCATGAGTGACCGCCTTGGCTTCGTGCGCTACGCGGGCGACGACAGCCGCGAGACGCTGATGCCCGACAAGGACTACAGCGACGACACCGCGCGCATGATCGACGAGGAGATCCGCCGCATGGCCGACGAGGCCTACACGGATGCGCGCCGCATGGTCGAGGATCACTGGACGCAGATCGTGGCCGTGTCCGAGGCGCTGCTGCGACTGGAGACGCTGCAGCGCGAGGAAGTGGAGCGCCTGATGCGCGGCGAGACGGTGGAACGGCCCACGGTGGCCGAGATGCTGTCGAAGCCGGCGATCGCCCCCGCTGCACCGAAGGCCAGCGACGAGCCGCCGATGGGCAACGTGGTGCCGCGACCGGCCTGACGCGAACGCGTACCGATTGAAAGCAAGCGCGGCCCGCATTGTGCGGGCCGCGCTTGCTTTTTGCATGTGGTGATGGACCGTTCAGACCAGCAGCGTGGCCGGGTTCTCGAGCAGCCCCTTCAGTTCCTTCAGCCAGCGGGCCGCCATGGCGCCATCGATCACGCGGTGATCGCTCGACAGCGTGGCGGTCATCTCGTAGCCGACGGTCAGTTCGTCGTTGCGAACCACCGGCTGCTTGATCGCCGCACCGCAGGCCAGGATGGCGCTGTTGGGCGGGTTGATGATCGCCGTGAAGTGCTCCACGCCGAACATGCCAAGGTTGCTCACGGTGAAGGTGCTGTCGGCCATGTCCTCGGGCGCAAGACCGCGCGTGCGCGCCTTCTCGCCCATCGCCTTGCTTTCGGCGCTGATGGCGCGCAGGCTCTTGCGGTCGGCGTCGCGGATCACCGCCACCACCAGCCCGCCGCCCTTCGACTCGTCCAGCGCCACGGCCACGCCCACGTTCACCTGCTTGTGCATGGCGATCGCGTCGCCGGCCCAGCTGCTGTTCACGTAGGGATGGCGCGCCATCGCCAGCGCGCAGCCGCGCACGATGAAGTCGTTCACGCTGAGCTTGATGCCCGTGCTGGCCAGTTCGGTGTTCAGCTGCTCACGCACCGCCATCAGGCGATCCAGATCGAACTTCATGCTGACCTGGTAGTGCGGAATGGTGGTCTTGCTCTCGACCAGGCGGCGCGCGATGGTCTGGCGC
>Ga0209598_10000466_pt1 | contig 32186 bp, 29 predicted proteins | sample M_140807_EF_Meta_FD_187317 | JGI IMG/M metagenome (GOLD analysis project Ga0209598, IMG submission 187317) | Freshwater microbial communities from Lake Montjoie, Canada to study carbon cycling - M_140807_EF_MetaG (SPAdes) (version 2) | ecosystem: Environmental > Aquatic > Freshwater > Lake...
ATGGGCACCCGGACAGGGCGCGTCAAGGAAAGCGTCAGCGAACGTACTTTCGCATCTCGCGGCGGTCGGCCTCGGCGGCCTTCTCGCCCCGCTTGTCGTGGTGCTTGCGGCCTTTGGCCAGCCCAATCTCGACCTTGGCCCGCCCCTTGACGAAGTAGAGCGAGAGCGCCACGCAGGTCATGCCGGCGCGCTCGATGGCGAGCCGAATCTTGTCGATCTCGCTGGCGTGGAGCAGCAGCTTGCGCGTGCGCTTGGGCTCGTGGTTGTTGCGGTTGCCCTGCGCGTACTCGGGGATGTGCGCGTTGACGAGGAACGCCTCAGCGTCTTGCACCTTGATGTAGGCGTCCCCGAGGGTGCACTTGCCTTCGCGCAGCACCTTGACCTCGGTGCCCGTGAGCACGAGGCCTGCTTCGAACGTGTCGCCGATCTCGTAGTCGAAGCGCGCCTTGCGGTTCGTGGCGACGGCGGATTTGTCCTGGTTACGCTGCATGGGTAGGCGTCGCGCAGAAAAAAAGAGCGGGTCTCTCCGACCAGGCCATAAGCCGAGTCCTGTCTCCCGGCGCGGTCACCCGCGACGGGCGGTGGTCATTCATCTATGAGCCGTGTTGCCACGACCCTTTAGCGACCTGACCCGAGGCACCGGGCGGGTCGCCCGGGTGTCGTCGCGCCTTTCGACGTGCCGACACGCCTCGATACGGTCTTGCTCCAGGTGGGGTTTACCATGACGGGGACGGTCACCCGCCCCCCGGTGCGCTCTTACCGCACCCTTTCACCCTTACCGCGACCGAGGTCACGGCGGTTTGCTTTCTGTGGCACTTTCCTTCGGGTCACCCCGACTGGCCGTTAGCCAGCACCACGCCCTGCGGAGCTCGGACTTTCCTCCCGCGCCTTGCGACGCCGGCGACCACCCGTCCTACTCGGAGAGACCCGCCGAACCGGCGGCCGACGCGGGCTCTTGACCCAGCGCCGCGACATAGACCAAGAGCCGGCTGCAGTTCGCGCACGCCTCGAGGGTCTCGAGGCGCTGCAGCCGAATGAAAACCTGCGGCGGGACCGCCATGTTGCAGCCGCCGCACGTGCCGTTGGGCACGTCCGTGACCGCCTGGCCATTGCGGCCCTTGGAGATGCGGTCGTACTTGCTGATGAGCTCGCGCGGGAGGGTCGCCCGCACGCTCACCCGACGCGCGTTCAGGCTCTCAAGGCCCGTCTGCTTCTGCGCGATGTCCGCGTGCAGCGACGCCACGATGGCGCTCATGTCGGCCTCGAGCGACGCGCGCTCGGCCTGCTTCTGCGCGTGGTCCGTTTCGGACTTCGTGAGCACCTCGAGCAGCTTGCCGAGCTCCTCGGTCCGCAGACGGTTCGCGTTGCGCGAGGCCTCGAGCTCCTTGTTGAGCGCCATGAGCTCGCGATTGTTCTGCACGGTGCTGAGGCGCTGCTTTGAGCGCGAGAGGTTGGCGTCGACCTCGCGGATCTCGTCCTCTTTCTCGCGCATGAAGCGCTGCGTCTCCGCGATCCGGTCCGAGAGACCTTGAAGAATGGCGTCGAACGCCGCGAGGCTCTCGGCGTTCTCCTTCTCGACCGTCGCCGCCTTCGCCTGGGTGTCCCGCAGGTCACGCAGGGCGTCGTCGATCGTCTGAAGGTCCCAAAGCTGAAGCAGCGTCTCTTTCACGTGTTCTCCCGGACATCCTGAAACATGGGCCCACTAGGATTTGAACCTAGGACCAGCCGGGTATGAGCCGGCAGCTCTAACCGCTGAGCTATAGGCCCGATCACGTCTCCACGAAAGCCCGAAGCCGCTTCGAGCGGCTCGGGTGGCGCAGCTTGCGCAGCGCCTTGGCTTCGATCTGTCGAATGCGCTCGCGCGTCACCTCAAAGTCCTGACCGACCTCTTCGAGGGTGTGGTCGGACTTCTCGCCGATGCCGAAGCGCATGCGGAGCACCTTTTCCTCACGCGGCGTGAGGGTCGAGAGGACCTTGCGGGTCTGCTCCTGCAGGCTCAGGTTGATGACCGCGTCCGAGGGGCTGACCGCGTTCTTGTCCTCGATGAAGTCGCCGAGGTGGCTGTCCTCCTCCTCGCCAATCGGGGTCTCAAGCGAGATGGGCTCCTTGGCGATCTTGAGGACCTTGCGGACCTTGTCGAGCGGCAGGTCCATCTTCTCGGCGATCTCTTCGGGGGTGGGCTCGCGGCCCATCTCCTGCACCAGGTAGCGGCTGGTGCGGATCAGCTTGTTGATCGTCTCGATCATGTGGACGGGAATGCGGATCGTGCGCGCCTGGTCTGCGATGGCGCGGGTGATCGCCTGCCGAATCCACCACGTGGCGTATGTGCTGAACTTGTAGCCGCGCTTGTACTCGAACTTGTCGACGGCCTTCATCAGGCCGATGTTGCCCTCTTGAATCAGGTCGAGGAACTGCAGGCCACGGTTCGTGTACTTCTTGGCGATGCTCACCACGAGGCGCAGGTTGGCCTCGACGAGCTCGGACTTGGCGCGGTCGGCGGAGCGCTCACCGCGGCCGATGACGTTGGCGAGGTACTTGAGCGTCTCGACGCTCATGTTCGCCTCCATCTCGACGCGGCGCAGCTTGCGCAGGGCGTAGGCGAGCTGGCGGTCGGTATTCACCATGCGCCGCTCGTCGAGCACCGTATCGGGCTCGAGGTGCTTGCGCTCCCACGCCTGCATCTTGGCCTCGGTCTCGGCGCGCTGCCAGTCGTGCACCATCTTGCGATAGGCGCGGGCGTCCTCGATGCCCTCGCGGTCGCAGATGTCCTTGAGCTGCTCCTCGGCGCGCTCGACCCGCAGCCGCAGCGTCTTGACGCGCGCCACCATGCGCTCGATGACGCGCTTGTTGAACATGATCTGGTCGAGCAGCACGCAGACCTCTTTGCGGCCCTGCTCGACCTTGCCGAGGAGCTGCTTGCGGTACTGCGCCGTGAGCGGCTGCACGCCGTCGAGCTTCTCCTCGGCCTTGCGGACCTCGCGGTCGATCCGCTGGATCTCGCCGATGAGCCGGTCGAACTTGGCCTTGGGCTCCTCGACGATCTCCGTGCCCTCGGGCGGCTCGATGAGCAGGTCCTTCAGCCGCACCGAGCCCTTGACCACGCGGCGCGCGAGCTCGTTCGTGAGCCGCACCGCGATGGGGCTGCCGATCACGGCAGCCCGCACGCGCAGCTCGCCCGCCTCGATGCGCTTGGCGATCTCGACCTCGCCCTCGCGGGTGAGCAGCGAGACCGAGCCCATCTTCCGCAGGTACATGCGGACGGGGTCGTTCGTCTTGGCGTAGGCGGCGTCGAGGTCCTCGTCGCGCGAGGCTGAGTCCTCACCCTCGCGACCGGGGCGACCCGTCTTGCGCTGCTGCGCCGCCTCGTCGCGGTCGATGACGCGAACGCCCGCCAGCTTGAGGGCGGTCAGGAGCTCGTCGAGCTGCTCCGGCAGGTAGCCGGGCGGCAGCGCCCGGTTGACCTCGTCGTTCGTCAAGAAGCCCTTGCCCTGACCGCGCTGGATGAGGTCGCGAACCTGTCGCTCCTCTTGAGATACGGACATCAAGCGGTTTCCTCGACCTTCAGTTCCTTCAGCGCGCGCTGCACGGCTTGGAGCTCCACCGCCCGCTGAGCAAGCCCCACGTGGTCACCGTTCACGTGGAGTCGTTTGAGTTCATCGGCGAGCGCCAGACGGCGGCGCTTCAGGGTCTCGCGCTCCAGGACCCGAGTGGCCTGCTCGATGGCGGCGGGTGCCTGCTCCTCGGTCAGGTTGGGTCTAAGGGCGAGACGTTCCATGAGCCTATCCCGAACGCTCTTCGGCTCGACCTCGGCCACCAGCCGCTCTTCGTTCGGCGGGTGTCCGGCTTGAGCTTGTTCACAAAGGCGCGTAAGGAAACCAGCCAAAGGCGCGCACGTCAAGCATTCCACCCCCCCGAGTCGCTGGAACGTGACCACGAGTTGGGGGAATTGCAGAATAATATCGATCAGTTGGAGCTCGTTCGTGGGCACGCGGACAATCGGCTCGGGCGCGCGCATTTCTGCGGGTGCCCGCGGCGCGTCCGTGACCGTGAGCGGCGCGTCGTCGTCCAGCCACGGCGGCGGCGCGTCGTGGTCTTGCGCGGGGGACGCGAGACGTGGGGGCGGTGGCGGCGCCTCGGCGCGCGCCTGTGGCTCTCGCGGCGCGCGGCCGGGGGCGGGCTTCGCTGGCGCCTCGCGGGCGCCACCGGCGAGGGCGTTCTCGACCAGCTCGCGGCGGACGTCGAGCCGCGCCGACACCTTGTCCAAGTAAAGTGCGCGCGTGAGGGGGTCGTTCAGGCGAGCGAGCGCGGGCGAGATGGCGCGCAGCGCGGCGGCGCGGCCGAGGGCGTCGTCGGGGTGCTTGGCCGCGCTCGCCTCGATGTGCAGGTCGAGCAAAGGCGGCGCCGTGCCGAGCAGCGCCTCGAACGCGGCCTTGCCCTGGGTCTTCAGGAACGTGTCGGGGTCGTCTCCGGCGGGCAGGACGACGGCGCGTGGCTGAACCCCCTCGTCCAGGAACGGGAGCAGGCTCGCGAACGCGGCCTTCTGGCCCGCGGCGTCGCCGTCCATGACGCAGACGACGTTCTCGCTCAGGCGTTTGACGAGGCGAACCTGCTTGGGCGTGAGCGCGGTGCCCATCGCCGCCACGGACCCGACGAAGCCTGCCTGCCAGGCCATGATAACGTCGATGTTGCCCTCGCACAGGACCACGCGGCCCTCGCGGCGGGCGCGCTCCTTGGCCTGGAAGATGCCATACAGGTTGTCGCCCTTGGTGTAGATGGGCGTCTCGGGCGAGTTGATGTACTTGGCGGTCTTGGCGTTCGAGTCGAGGATGCGGCCGCCGAAGCCGACGACCTCGCCGCGGATGTCGATCACGGGGAAGATCAGGCGCTCTCGAAAGCGCAGGTGCCCACCGCCGAGCGGTCGGCCCGGCGCGAGGCCGTCGTCCGGCGGCACCACGAGCCCGAGCGTGACCAGGTCCGCGAGGTCGATGCCCTTGGCCTCCGCGAACTTCGCGAACGCGATCTTGTCGCCGCTCGCCCAGCCCAGACGAAACGCCTCGACGGCCTTGAGGGCGATGTTGCGGCTGCGCAGGTAAGCCTGCGCCTCGCGCGCTTGCGGACTGCGCAGGGCGTCTGAAAAAAAGGCGGCGACCTGGTCCTGCGCGTGCAGCAGCCGCTCGGCCTCGGTCTTGACCTTTTCGCGGGCGGCGCGCTCGGCGGGGCTCTCGGGGCGCGTCTCGGGGACCTCGACGCCACAGGCCGCGGCGAGCTGCCGGACCGCCTCGGGGTAGCTCAGCGCCTCGAGCTCCATGACCCACTTGATGGCGTCGCCGTGCACGCCGCAGCCGAAGCAGTGGTAGGTGCGCCGCACGGGCGAGACCGTGAACGAGGGCGTGCGCTCGTCGTGAAACGGGCAGCACCCCTTGAACAGGGTGCCGGCGCGGCGCAGCTCGACCCGCCGTCCGACGAGGGCGACGAGGTCCGTGCGGTCGAGCACCTCGGTGCGGACTTCGTCGGTGATCAAGGTCGTCCTGGGTTAGACGTAGTATTCCTGCCGCGCGATGCGGTGGCCCTTGAAGAAGGTCTTGAACTTCTCGACGAGCTCCTTGCTCGTGCGGTGCACCGGCATCTGGATGAACGGCCGGAGCAGGCGGCGCTCCATGCCGACATAGAACACCTCAGTGCCGCGCTGCGACTCGCTCGCGCCGCGCCACACGGCCCGGAACATCGCGCGCTCGATGTCGTCCGGCTCGGTCGGCAGCAAGCCGGTGAAGCGCTTGAGCCAGCCGATGTCGCGGTCACGGAAGGTGGCGCGCAGGCTCGTCCGGGTGCGGTCATAGCCATTCTCCTCGACGAGGACCTCGGTGAGGCCGTCGAGCGAAGAGGGGTGCTTGAACTCGATGTCCACCTCAAGGTCGAGGTTGACGTCGTCGACCTTGATGTTCTTGAGGTCCTGAATCCGCGAGACGTTGTCGCTGATCCACTGGACCGACTTGAAGAACAGGACCCACGCGTCCTCGATGTCCATCGGGGGCGGGTGGTCGGCCTCCTCCTCGTCGTAGAAGTAGTGGAAGTCGAGCGACGGCCCGCGGTGGAACTGACACTTCTTCTGGTCGTGCCACGAGAAGCCGTAGAGCGCGCCGGCCGAGCGGCTCTGCATGCCGACGGCCTCTTTCACTTCGCGGTCCTCGAACAGGTCGAGGTCGTCCGTGAAGACATAGAAGTTGCGGTCCTCGTCACGCAGCTCGATGAGGCCCGAGAGCGGACCCTTGATCTTGAAGAGGATCGAGTTCTCGTCCCAGGCGGCGGCGATGTCGTCCCCCTGGTAGTAGATCTCGCCGTCCTCCTCGGAGTACTTGAGCTTCTCTTCTTTCAGGAACTCGCGGATCTTCGCGGCCCACTGGTTGAAGTTGTGCTCCTTGGGGTCGACGACGAAAAATTCCATGTGCTGACTCTTCGGGCAAAAGGGGCGCAGTACGTTAGCAGGCCGGTCGGACCCGCGCAAATCGAGCCCGCGTGAGGCCGGATGCGCGTGGGTCTGCGACGCAGGTCAGGTGACCGTGACGTAGCCGTTCTGCAGCAGGTAGAGCAGGTCCTGAAAGGTCTCGAGGTCCGACGCCGCGCTGGCGTCGAGCACGAGCCCGACCCCGCCGAGGTTCAAGACAAGCTGGAGCGTGTCGAGGGCCTCGGCGGAGAGCGCGGCGAGGCGCGGCTGGAGCGGGCGCTTAAGCGCGAGGCGCTGGTCCCGCGTTGGCAGGTGCGCGTCGTACTTGCGCAGCTCGTCCCACTGCCGCACGCCCTCGATGACCGCCTCTCGAGTGCCGAGGGACAGCGTGGTGTCGACGTCGGCGAGCGGCAGGCGCGTGTCGAACCGAAAGTCACCCGAGGTCCATGTGAGCACGCGAAACAGCGCCTTCTGCGCGTCGATCGCGAGCGGCTCGGCCGCACGGGGCGGGCGCAGCGTGACGTGGTAGAGCGTGCCCTCGCGCAGCGAGAGCCGTGCTTCGCCGTGCTCGGGGGACTCGACGAGGAGCACGCCGGAGCGGCGGTTGGCGTGGAACAGCTCAAGCAGGTCCGCAGGCGTGACGTCGTCGTCGGGGAAGCGCCCGCTCATGCCCTGCGCCTCGCGGACGGGCTCGGGCGGCGGGGCGGCGGGCGGCGGGGGTGAGGCGCCCGCGAGCGTCGCGCGCGATGAAGGCGGCGCCGCCGCTTGGGCCGCCGTCTGCTGAGCGGGGAGCCGGAGAGCGGGCTGCGCGTGCTCGGTGCGGAGCGCGGCATCGGTCGTGGGCGGGGCGCTGCGGGCGGCGGGGTTCTCGCGCGTGGGCTGCAGGCTGGGCTGCTCACGGTCGAGCTCGACGAGCTCCATGATCGACGTGCCGATCAGGACCTTATCGCCCGTCTTGAGGCGCGCGACCGTGATCCGCTCGCCATTCACGAATGTGCCGTTCGTGCTCTTGAGGTCCTGCAGGACGATCTGCCCGTGGAGCGTCACGATCTTCGCGTGGCGACGCGACACCATGTCCTCGTCGAGGACCATGTCGAACTCGCTGCCGCGACCGACCACGATCTCGCGGTTCGGGCGCAGGGGGAACTCGCCACCCTTGAAGCGGCCAGCGATGAATCGAAGCGCGAATCCACTCGCCCCTGGAACGGCCACGCGCGCCCTCCTCAAAAACTGCGTTTGGGTAGCACGGCGCTTGGGCCATCGGCAAGTTCGCTTGCGTGCTCAGGGCCCTCTGGTGTACCCCTGCGTCACATTGCGCGGGGCGTCCACGCAGGCGGTCCGCCCAGGAGGCGTCCATGAAGCTCGCATTCATCGGCAACCTCGGCCCGACCGAGCTGCTGCTCATCCTCGCCATCGTCGTCATCGTCTTCGGCGGCAAGAAGATCCCGGAGCTCGGCGAGTCGCTCGGCAAGGGCATTCGCAACTTCAAGAAGTCGATGAACACGGATGCGGACGAGACGAAGCAGGTCGCTCAGGAGGGCGGCTCGGCGACGGAGGCTCAGGCGAGCACCAAGAGCGCCGAGAGCAACAAGGTCCTCTGAGTCAGGCGCCGCGGAGCGCCTGAGCGCGCGCCCGGACCCGCGCAGGCACCCCCGGCTCTCGGGCGAGCGCCTCGACCTCGTTAGATTCAAGCAGGGCAATGAGCCCTTCGGCGATCGCACCGGGCGTGTACGGGTTGTAGATCAGGGCGACCCGCACCGCGGCGCGGTGGCCCCAGCGCGCGTGGTTGAAGACGGCGACGAGGCTCTGCGCCGCGACCGGCCGCCGGCTCGCGATGCGCACGACGTCTGATTCGGTAATGTGCGGGTTGTTCAGCAGGTTCTCGACGACGCCCGGGTCAGGGTCGTAGAGCAGCTTGAGCAGGCGGTCTCGCGCGGTGGCGCGGGCGGCGGTGCGGCGCTCGCCCAAGGTAATCTCTCGGTCGCCGGCGCGCGTGTCGACGCGCAGCTCGGCGTCCGTCGCGGACTTCGTCGCGGGGGCAGACCGCAGCAGGACGCAGACCGCCTCGTCCTCCGCGTCGCGGGCGGCCTCGTAAAGCGCGCGCCGGGTGTCGTCCACCCGCCCCCGCTGCCGCTCCAGGTGGCGCAGCAGCGCTTCGTAGGCCAGACGAGCGTCGGGTCCGCGCGCCGGCAGGGCGTCGAGGACCGCGCGAACATGCGCGCGCAGGACCTCGGGGCTCAGGGTCGAGAAGGCCTCGCGCCACAGGGCGGTGCGCATCGCGAGCTCAGGCACCGCGCCGAGCCGACGCAGGAAGCGGCGCGCGCCGTCGCTGGCGTCTGCGCTCACGGGGTGCGGAGCGGCTCGTTGAACTTCACCTCGACGCGCGGCGTGACGTCGACCGTGTCCGCGAGCGGGCCGGGGAATACGACGCTGAACGCGCGGCGCTCGCTGTCCGCGAGCGGTGGACGGCCCGACAAAGACAGGCGCGGGGCGAGGTGGGCGTGGTCGGGCGTGGCGGCGATCTGGGCAGCCGCCTCGAGCGTGAGCGCGTCGCAGCACGCGACGACTCGCTGCCGCGTGGGCACGCCTGCCTTGAGGAGCGACGCCGTCAGGGCGATGGCAGACTGCGTCAGGCCTGTCCGGTTGACGAGCGCGCCGTGCACGACCGCGCCGGCCTTTTTTGGCAGCCACTCGAGCCGCAGGTCCTCGATCTGGAGGGCGCCACGCGCGAAGAGGGGCGTCTCGACGACGGCAGCGGGCGCGACGACGCGCGGCGGCGGAGGCGGCGCGAGCTGGGGCAGGACCACGAAGTACGCCGCGACGCCGAGCGTGCCGACCAGCATGACCCAGGGCGCAGCGCGGCGGAACGGGTTGAAGGTGCGGGCGTCCGGCACGTCGACCGGCGCGGGCGCGAAGACCGCGCCGGCGCTGCTCACGCGCTCGATGACCGAGGGCGCGGGGGTGCCGATATCATCGAGGTTCAGGATGACCTTGGGCTGCTCGACCACGACGCGGTCGGCGCGGCCGTCCGTGCGGACCACAACGTCGGGCGCGCCCGCCTGCGGTGGGGGCGCGGGGCGCTTCTGGGCGCGTCCGAGCGGCGCGCTGCCCGCGGGCACAGGCGCCGGTGCGGCGGGCGTCGGCGGGGCGATGGGGACCGCGACCGCGTCCACGGGGAGCGGGCTGCTCGACTTGCGCGAGACGAGCAGGTAGCCGGAGTAGGCGGGCGCCTCGGTGGTCGGCGCTTCGACCACAGGCGGGGGCGCCGCCTCGCTGACTTCGCCTGAGCGGGCGACCTGCATGATGAAGCTGCACGCGGCGCACTTCGCCCTGAGCCCCTCGTCTGGCACGGCCTCGACGGGGAAGTCATACTGAGCGCTGCAGTGGGGGCAAACGATCTGCACCGCGTCGCAGGCTCGCACCGCGCGCGCCGCTGAGCAAGGTTTGTGCGCTCGATCCGCCTTGACACGGCGGCGGCCCCGGGCGAAGGCTTGCGCCGCCGTGCAGCCCACCCCTCGCATCATCAAGCGGTACGCCAACCGCAAGCTCTACGACACGAGCACCTCGAGCTACATCACGCTCGAAGAGATCGCGGGGCTGATCCGCGAGGGCGAGGCGCTCCGCATCGTCGACAACGTGAGCAAGGAGGACCTGACCTCCGTGACGCTCGCGCAGGTGCTCGTCGAGGAGGAGAAACGCCAGAAGCGCGACGAGCCGCGCGGCGCTGGACCGTTGCGCGGCATGCTCGAGCAGGGGAGTGAACTCCTGAATCGCACGCTCGGTGAGCCGGTTCAGCAGTGGCGCTCCACCGTCGAGGACTCGGTCGCGCGGCTTCTGCGCACGGGCGAGGACCGCGCGCAGGAGAAGCGGCAGCACCTGCAGGCGTGGATCGACCAGAACACGCAGGCGCTCGAGGAGCTCCAGGCGCGGTTCGACGAGCGCTTCAAGCACGCGGTGGGGGCGGTCGGCCCGCTCGCGCAGATCCAGCGCGATCTCACCACCCTGCGGACGCGGCTCGACCGTATCGAGGCTCACTTGGGCATCGTGGAGCACGACGACGAGGCGTCCCGCGACGACGGCTGAGCCGCGCGGGGTCGCCTGCGGCTCTAGAAGTCGAGGCCGAGCGCGAGGTTGTAGCTCTGGAGACCCTGCGAGAGCGCAACCTCGGGGGTCAACGAGACGCGCGCGCCGACGAGCCGGGCGCCGAGGACGAAGCGGTGGACCACGTCGTCCGCGCGGCTCAACACGAACGCGCTGTTCACGTCGTTCACGTCCGTCGCCTCGTCGATGCCCGGCGTGGCGTCGACGACGTTCGAGCGGGCGCGGATGAAGAGCGGCTCGTAGGCCATGTAGGGCGTCAAGTGCACTACGCCGCCGAGGCCGAAGCCCCGGCTCAAGATGACGTCGAGCGCCATCGTGGTCAGGTCGAGGTCCACGGCGCCAAACGCCCGGTTCGCGGCGAAGCGCACGCCCAGGTCGAGGGGCAGCTCGGGGACAGACTCGTTCGCGGCCCACTTGACCTCGCCGCCGAAGGCCCAGACCTCGGTGTCGAGCAGGTAGGACACGCGCGCGCCGGCCTCGAAGCTGTAGGGCAGGCCCTTGCGCATGGCGATGTGAAAGGTGTGGAGCGCCGTGGGGGGCTCCGGCTCCAGACCTTGGCCGGGGTTGGCCTCGGCGAGCTGGCTGGCTTCGAGCGTGGCCTCGGTGGAGCGCTGCCAGTGCGGCGCCTGCTGGTCGATGTTCGTCGCCGAGTACTGCACCAGCGAGAGCGAGAAGCCGTTGAGCCCCAGGGTGTCGGCGGCGGAGAGCAGGGGGGGGGCCAGCGCGACGCCCATGTCGCGCGCGTAGTCCTGAAAGCCCGCTTGGTCGATGATCAGCGTGCCCGGGTTGACGCCGGCGCCGCGCGTGAACCGGCCGAAGCCCCTGAGCGCCGGGTCGTTGTCGAGCGCGTGCGCCCCGACCGGTGCGATGAGCGCGATCGTAAAGACGAGCCGCGCGGCGTCGCGCATGGCCATGGGAGCCTCCGCAAGCGGGAACCGTCGCAGACTAGGCAGCAGGCGGGGCAGCGTCAAGAACAGCGGCTGAAACGAAAAGACCCGCCGAGGTTGTCGGCGGGTCTTTCGAGAGTGTGGAGCTGAGGGGGATCGAACCCCTGACCTCTAGAGTGCGATTCTAGCGCTCTCCCAGCTGAGCTACAGCCCCAAACCGGCGCGGACCTTAGCGAGGGTCGGGTCAGCGGTCAAGCAAAAACTTGCAGCCCGGATCCGGCGTGCGGATCGAACTTGCTTTTCCGTCGCACCGCCCCTAACGTGCCGCGCCTCCAGAAACCCCGTTGCGTGGCGGCCGCAAATGATGCGCGGCACGTGCGCGAGGAGAAGAACGATGAAGACCGGCATTCACCCCGACTACCGCACCGCCACCATCACCTGCGCCTGTGGCGCGGCGTACGAGAACCGCTCGGTGAACGGCTCGTACAGCGTGGAAATCTGCTCCGCTTGCCACCCGTTCTTCACGGGCAAGTCGAAGCTCATGGACACCGCCGGCCGCGTCGAGCGCTTCAACAAGAAGTACGGCCGCTGAGCGCACCGCGCCGGTTGGGCTGACCATGTTCGACCGGCTCGAAGAGGTCGCCCGCCGATTCGACGAGCTCTCGGCCCGCATGGCCGACCCGAGCGTGTTCGAGCAGGCGGGGCTGTACCAGAAGATCGCGCGCGAGGTCGCGCAGCTCGAGCCTGTCGTCGCGGCGTGGCGCGCGCTCGAGGCGTGCCGAGCGGAGCGCGAGGGCGTGCGCGCACTCTTCGAGGGCGAGCGAGACGCGGAGCTGCGCTCGATGGCGCGCGCCGAGCTCGACGTGCTTGAGGCGCGCGCCGAAGGGCTCGAGCGGTCGCTCAAGATCCTGCTGCTGCCGCGCGACCCAGACGACGAGAAGAACGTGCTGCTCGAGATCCGCGCCGGCACCGGCGGCGAGGAGGCCGCGCTGTTTGCGGCGGACCTATTCAGGATGTACGCCCGGTACGCCGAGCGGCAGCGCTGGCGGCTGGAGATTCTGGAGCGCTCCGAGGCCGAGGCGGGGGGGCTCAAGGAGATCGTGGCGCTCGTTCAGGGCGAGAACGTCTTCAGCACTCTCAAGTTCGAGGGCGGCGTTCACCGCGTGCAGCGGGTGCCCGCGACCGAGAACCAAGGGCGGATTCACACGTCGGCGTGCACCGTCGCTGTCCTGCCCGAGGCCGAGGAGGTCGAGCTCGACATCCCGGAGCGCGACCTGCGCATCGACGTGTATCGATCGAGCGGCCCCGGCGGACAGAGCGTGAACACGACCGACAGCGCGGTGCGCGTGACGCACCTGCCGAGCGGGCTGGTCGTGATCTGTCAGGACGAGAAGAGCCAGCACAAGAACAAGGCGAAGGCGCTGACCGTCTTGCGGGCGCGCTTGCTCGATCGGATGAAGGCGGAGCAGCACGCGCGCGAGGCGGACGCGCGGCGCGCGATGGTCGGCTCCGGCGACCGGAGCGAGCGGATTCGGACCTATAACTTTCCGCAGAATCGGCTGACCGACCACCGCATCGGGCTGACGCTCTACGCGCTCGACCAGATCGTGGCGGGCGACTTGGCGCCGGTGCTCGAGCCGCTGCACGCGGCGCATCAGGCCGAGCTGCTCAAGAGCGTGGGCGCGGAGTAGGCGCGCTCAGGCGTAGTAGGCCGATGCGACCTCGACGAGCAGGTTGCAGGCCGCGTGGTAGACCACGGCCGTGGCGATCCCGCCGCTTGCGTTCTTGAGCCAGCCGAAGAGCACGCTCGGAAAGAATACGGCCAGTCGGGCCGGCGCGGGGATCACGAGGAAGTGGCCGAGCGCGAACAAGGCGCTCGTGGCGAGCAGGCTGCCGGGGCTGACCTCGACGCCGAGCAGGCGCACGCGACGCGGAAAGACGGCGTCTAGGCGCGTCTGCAGGTAGCCGCGGTAAAAGACCTCTTCGGGGAGCGCGACGAGCAAGAGCTGGACGAGAACGAGGTTCAACAGCCACCACAGGCTGCGCTGACCGAGGTAGGGCATGTCGTCGGCCGGCAGGCGCGAGGCGCCGAGCAGCAGCCGCTCGGGCGGGAGCCGGTCGCCGCCCGCCTCGACATCCACACGGGCCCAGCGGCCGGCGTCCGAGAGGCGCACTGTGCCCTCGCTCGGCCCGTCGACGACGACGCCGTCGTGCGCCGAGTGGGTCCAGTGCTGCCCCGCCTCGACTTGGGGCGGTCGGTCTGTCTGGACATCGGCGCGCAGGCGCTGACCCAGTGGCAAGCGCCACTGCAGTGTGAGCGCGTCGCGCTCGGCGAAGAGGCGGACCTCACCCTCGACCGGGGGGCCGGCCTCGATGGGCGCGCCCTCGAGCTCGGCGGGCCAGCGGTCGAGCCGCGCGTGCTCCGGCTGGGCGGTGTGCTTGAGCGCCTGCGTTTGCCAGACGTGGTAGCCGACCAGATAGACCGGGAACGTGATGAGCATCGCGAGCGCCGCCCAGCGCAGGCTGCGGAGCAGGCCGTTGCGGTGGACACCAAAGGCCTCGGGGTCCTCGCCGTTGCGGTGCAAGAACTCGAGTGGCAGGTAGAGGAACGTGGCGGCGACGGCCACGAGGACGTAGCCCCGAAGCGGCCCGAGCGCGTCCTGTCCGAGCGTGAGCCCGACCGTGACGAGCAGCGTGACGGTGTACAGGAGCGCGAGCTCGCGGCGGGGGGAGAGGCGGGGCATCGGCCGCGGTATACTGCGGGCTCGGCGGCTCAGCGGCAAGTCGCGCCCAAGTTGCGGCCCCGCCCGACGCGGGTTAGCGTCGGCGCATGGACTGGAGCGCGCTGGGCATGATCGTACTGCTCCTCGCCCTGATGGGCGGGGTGGCGTTCGCGGTGAGGCGTTTCGCCGGCGTCGCGGGCTTGGGCGCGTCGACAGACATTCACGTCGTCGGCGCTCGGCGGATCGACCTGAACACCACGCTCTACATCGTGGTCGTCGACGGGCGCCGCATGCTCCTGAGCTCGGGCCGAGAGGGCGCGCGTTTGGTGGCGGACCTGAGCGGGCCGACGCCGCCGGCGGTCTAAGACATGGGTGGGCTTGGGCCCGAGGCCCTGTGGACGCTCTCGGCGGTCGGTCTGGTGGTGCCCGTCTTGGCGGTCGCGGCGACGTCGTTCGCGCGGGTGCTCGTGGTGCTCGGCCTGCTGCGGGGGGGGCTCGGCCTGCCCGACGCCCTGCCGGGGCCTGTCTTGGGCGCGCTCGCGAGCGTGCTCACGGCGGTGCTGATGTGGCCGACGGCGCTGCGCGTCGTCGAGGCGGTGGGGGACGCCCCGCTGACCGTCATCGAGGCGCCCGCAGCGTTGGCGAGGGCGTGGCCGCCCATCGAGGGCTTCTTGGTGACGCACACCCGCGGCGAGGACCTCGCGGTCATCGAGGGCGTGGCGCGCCAGCTCGACCCCGCCGCGCGGCTGGACCCGCTGCCGCCGCCGCACCGCGTCGCCGCCTTCGCGCTGTCTGAGCTCAACGCCGCGTTCCGTATGGGCGTACTCCTGTTGCTGCCGTTCCTGGTCGTCGACCTGCTGGTGGCGAACACCCTCGTTTCGATCGGTTTCTCGGCGCTCTCACCCGCGCTGGTGGCGTTGCCGTTCAAGCTGCTGCTCTTCTTGGCGGCCGACGGCCTCGCGCTGCTCGTGCAGGGCTTCGCGCGGGCATACGCGTGACCCCCGAGGCCCTCGCGCTGTGCGCCGACGCGCTCACGCTCGCGCTCTGGCTCGCCGCCCCCGTCGCGGTCGCCGCAGCCCTCGGTGGCCTGCTCGCGGGCTTCGTGCAGGGGCTCTTCGCGCTCGCTGACCCCGCCATCGCGCAGCTCGCTCGGGGGGCGGGCGTCGTGGTCGCGTGGGCGCTCGTGGGGCCGCGCGCGCTGGAGCGGGTGCTTGAGCTGGCCCAGCGTGCATGGGGCGCCCTGTGACGGACTTGGCGTTGCGCGGGCTCGCCTGTGTGCTCTGCTTGCCGCTGCCTGGGGCGATGACTCGCCTGCTCGCTGCGCTGGGCACAGCCTGGGCGCTCGGCGCGCTCGCACCGAGTCGGCCGACCGTGAGCGGCTGGGGCGACATCGCGCTGCACGCCCTGGTGGGCGCCTGCTTGGGTCTGAGCGCAGCCCTGCCTGCGGCCGCCGCGCGTGCGGTCGCAGGGCTCAGCGCCGCGCTCCCGCTGGGCGCCGTGCCCGTCACTGTGACGTGGGCGATCTTCTTCTCCGGTGGCGGCCTGGGCTGGCTCTGGCTCGGCCTCGCGCGCTCGGTGCCTCGCCTCGACCCCTCGACGCCGGTGGACGTGACGCGGGTCGCGGACGGCTTGACGGAGCTCGTGGGCGCGGCGGCGCTCGTCTCGACGCCGGTGGTCGTCACGCTGCTCGTCGCGGGCCCGCTGGCCGCGCTCTACGACCGCGTGAGCGCCGCCGCGTTTGGCGGGGCGCAGCCGATGAGTGCCGCGCTTCAAGCGCTGCGCGGTGTCTTGGCGCTCGGCGCGCTCGTCGCCACGCTGCCCTTCGCGCTCGACGTCGTCGCTGGGCTGTGGCGCGTTCCGCTGGCCGAGGTGCCGCTTGTCCCGTGAGTCCCGCGAGGCCCGCGCGCGCGCTCACGGCGACGCGCCTGTGGGCGTGGCGTTGCCGGCGCTGGCCGCGGTGTGCGCGGGGCTCGTCGCTGCGCTCTGGCTGGGCGCGACGCTCGAGCCACGGGCGCTCTGGACGCAGGCGCTCGCCGCGGCAGACGACCCGAGCCGCGCACGGGCGCTCGGGGGGCAGGCGCTCGCGCTCGTCCTCGGCGCATTGCTCGGCGTGCCTTTCGCGGCCGCGCTGGCCGCCGTTTTCGTCGCGCGCGCGGTCGGCGGTGCGCCTGTCCGACCTCGGTGGCGTTGGCGCCCCGCGGCGGGGTCTAAGGCGACCGCATGGGCGGCGGTCATCGCGCTCGCCGCTGCGGCGCTGCTCACGCCCCTCGCGCTGAATGCGCTCGTTCCCGGGGCTGATCCCGGCAAGGCCTGGTTGCTTGCGTCGTTCGTGGCGGTCGCAGTCGGGGCAGTCTGCACGGCGCCGGTTGCGTTGCTCGACGGCGCGTGGGCGCGGGCGGCGTGGCGTCGGCGCGTTCACCCCGAGCCGCCCCCGCGGCGCAGCGAAGACGCGCCCGCGCCCGAGGTCACGGCCGCGCTGCGCGACGGCCTCAGCGCGTCGGCGAGTCCGCCTGAAGCGCCTTGACGAGCGCGAACCAAGTCTTCTTGTCGTAGGGCTGGTTCAGGATGTGGAACTCTTTGCGAACGAGGCCGACGCACGCATAGCAGTACGTGCACTCCACGCAGTCTTGGCAGAGCGTGAGGTAATGGCTCTCGACGCAGCGCGTGCAGTCGACGAGGCGTGAGGACTGGTGGCACTGCGTGCACCGCGTGAGGTGCGTCGCGTGCGTGCACCCCACGCTGTCGGTCGTGTAGCTGCAGCGGTGGCAGTCCTTGAGGCCGCTGGAGAACTGGCATTGCGTGCTGTTCGTGCTCGCGTGCACCTCGAAGCTGCCGGGGTTGCCCCGGTCTGCCATGAGGCGCTTGAGCCGCTCGAGCTCTACTTTGAGTGTGCGTTCGTCCACAGCGCGTTGACGTGCCCCGCCCGTAGGATGAAAATCAAGGGGATTGGGCTCGGGCCGAGCCTTAGGGGACGCGAAATGGTGCTGAGCGGCGAGACACGGATCGTGCGCGCCTCGTCGTTGGGGCTGACGCTCGGGCGCACCCGCGAGCTGCTCGTGTGCATCTACGGCGCGCGCATCGGCGCGAAGTTCGATCTCGAGCCGAGCCGCGGCGAGTTTACGATCGGGCGCGACGCCGGCGCCGACGCCTCGCTCGACGACGACTCCGCGTCGCGGCTGCACTGCCGCTTGGTGCGTGTTGACGACGCCTGGTGGCTCGAGGACCTGGGCAGCACGAACGGCACGTGGATCGGCGCGCAGACCGTGACGCGCGCGCCGCTCGAGGACGGCGCGCTGATCAAGGTCGGCGGCACGATCTTCAAGTACTTGGCCACGCACAACCTCGAGGCCGCGTACTACGAAGAGATCTACCGCATGGCCATCTTCGACGGCCTAACGCAGATCCATAACCGGCGTTATTTCGAGGAGTTCACGGACCGCGAGATCGCACGCGCTCAGCGCCACGAGCGACCGCTCTCGCTGCTGCTCTTCGACGTGGACTACTTCAAGTCGATCAACGACAGCCAAGGGCACTTGGCCGGCGATTTCGTGCTGCGCGAGCTCGCGGCCTTGATCCGCAAGCGCATTCGCCGCGAGGAGCTCTTTGCACGCTACGCAGGCGACGAGTTCGTGATCGTGCTGCCCGAGAGCAACGCGACGGACGCGGCGCGCTTCGGGGAGCACCTGTGCGCGAAGGTCCGTGAGGCAAGCTTCGTGCACGAGGGGCGCGAGATCTCGGTGCGGATCAGCATCGGCGTCGGGCAGATCTCGCCCGAGACCAAGGGGGTCAGTCAGCTCGTCGCGTTGGCGGACGCGGCCCTCTACCGCGCGAAGCAGCAAGGCCGCGACCGCGTCTCATCCTGAGGCCGAAGACGGCGAGGGCGAAGGCCCACGCCGCCCCGCCGAGACCGCCAGACTCGGCGCGCGTCGCGACCGCGCAGGCGCAGCCCGACGCCGGCGGCACGCCTCGACCGGGGACCGCGTCGAGCGCAGCGTCCGTGTCGAGTCCCGCGTCTGACCGGTCCGCGGCGTCGTGGTCGAGCGCGGCGTCGCTGCGGGCCGTGGCGTCGAAGCCGGTCGTCGCGTCTGGGTCTGAGAGCGAGGCGTCTCGCTCGGGGCCGCCGTTCAAGTCAGGCAAGACGCTCGGCGTATTGTCCGTGCATGTCCCGTCGACGCAGTCGAGGCCCGCGGGGCAGGCGACGTGCGCGCACGAGGCGTCGTCGCGGCACTCGCCGCCCACGCACGCCTGCCCCACAGGGCAGCGGACGCCGACGCACGGGTCCTGAACGCATGCGCCATCAGCGGCGTCGCAGAGCTGGCCGCGGAGGCAGCGGCCACCACACGCGTCGGGGACACACTGGCCGTCCACGCAGCGGCGGTCGGCGCCGCAGGCGACATCCCGGCAAGCGGCGACGCAGGTGCCCTCTCGGCAGAAGCCGTCATTGCCGCACGTCACGCCCGCGCAGGGGTCGGCGGCGCAGGCGCCGCCCTCGCACCGCTCACCCGCTGGGCAGCCGACCTCGCGGCAGGTGGGGGTGACGCACGCGCCGAGCGCGCAGACCTGCGCGTCCGGGCAGGTCACGCCCACGCAGGGGTCGACGCACGCGCGCGCTGCGCGGTCGCACACCAGGCCATCTGGGCACCGCGCGCCGGCGCAGGCGTCGGGGTGGCAGAAGCGGCCCTGCGGCCAGGCGGCGATGCAGGCCTGGTCGCTCCGGCACTCCCCCGATGCGTCACAGGGCTGGACGCACGCGCCGTAGAGGCACAGCGAGCCGCGTGGGCAGGTCGCGGCCTCGTCGATGCGGCCGTCGCAGTTGTCGTCGCGGCCGTTGCACGCCTCGTCGCGCGGCGCGCCGCATTGTCCGCACGCGTTGATCAAGCCTTCGTCCTGCGCTTCGTCGCAGTCGTCGTCGAGGCCGTTGCACACCTCGTCCACGGGCCCGACGGCGCCCTCGCACGCGGTCGACCAGCCGTCCGCTGTGCAGTCGGCCGTTGCGCCTTGGCAGGCCGTGAACACGCATGCCTGCCGCCCGACGCGGCATGCGCCGACGTCGCCGATCGCCTCCGCGGGGCCGCAGGGGCGCGTCACCTCGTCGGACGTGCCGTCGCAGTCGTTGTCGGCGCCGTCGCAGACCTCGAGCGCGGGGGCAGTCGCGGTGCAGCCGACGAACTGGCCGCCGATGCAGGCCTCGACGCCCGCGACGCACTGGCCTCGGTCCTCGCCGCAGCGGCGTTCGAGGGCATCTGTCGTGCCGGGCACGTTGTCCACGACGCCGTCGCAGTCGTCGTCCACGCCGTTGCAGACATCGGGTCGAACGGCAGCGCACCCGCCACAGGCGTTGACGACGGCCTCGTCGATGGCGCCGTCACAGTCGTCGTCGACGAGGTTGCACGCCTCGGCGGGCAGAGGCCCGCAGGCGCCGCAGGCGTTCCGCGCGCCCTCGTCTGTCAGGCCGTCGCAGTCGTCGTCTTGGTCGTTGCAGACCTCGGGGGGCGCCGCGCCGCACTGCCCGCAGGCGTTCAGGGTGCCCTCGTCCACGCGGTCGTCGCAGTCGTCGTCGAGGCCGTTGCAGTCCTCGCTCGGGATGGCCTCTGCAAGGATGCGGCTAAAGGCCCGCCGCAGGCCCGCGGAGTCGTTCGCCGAGTAGGCCTGCCCATTGAACAGATCAACCTCGCCGCGGGCGTTCACGGCGGTGCCGCCCGCCTGCGCGAGGGCGTTGAGCTGCGCGACGATGCGCGGCGTGACCGCGAAGCCGACGAAGAAGACCTTGACGTCCTTGCGGACCGGGGGCCCCACGTCGGGCGCCACGTCCATCTGCCGCAGGGCGACCGTCCGGTCGAGGAGCGTCCCGAGCACATCGTTCGCGGGCGGGACGCAGCTCTCATCACCGTCCGTGAGCACAATGACGTAGTTCTTTCGGCAGCGCAGACCCGCGTCTTCGGTCAGCGCCTCTTCGAAGTAGACGCGCGCGAGCCGGAGCGACTCAGCGATGGGCGTCGGCCCCTCGGCGCGCAGCTCCGGGTCTACGGGAAAGGACTCGTGGCCATCGAGCCACGACAAGATCTCGCGCTCGTTGTCGCTGCGGAACGGCACGAGCAGCGAGAACGGCCGCGACGGGTCCGCGCCCGCCCGCAGGTCGCCGCTGCACTCGCCCAAGTAGTTCAGCGGGCGCTGCGCCAAGCCGTCGTAGGCCGTGAACGCGCCCCGCAGCGCGCCGTTGTTGATCCCGAGGCCCTGCCGCTGGGGGTAGCGCATCAGCGCGAGCTCAACTTCGGATGCCGACTCCACGAGCGACGAGACCACGGAGCGCGCCACGCTCAGGCGGCTGATGCCGCCGTTCCCCGGGTACTCGCGCGAGTTGTCGCCACCGGTCGCCTCAGCCGTCGCCAGGTCGAAGCCCATGCTGCCCGAGGTGTCGAAGACCAGCAGAATGCGCGGCTTAAACTCTGTTGCGGCCGCGGTCGCCGGAGCGCTGAGCAGGCCGAGGGCGACGAGGGCTTGGGCAAAAAGACGCGCGCGCATCCAGTCACGCTACGGCCGCGCGCCCCCAGGGGTCAACGATTGCAGCGCGCGAGCGAGCCGCGCGAGCTCGTCGAGCGTCAGGCTCTCGCCGCGGCGGTCCGGCGTGAGGTCGGCGCGCGTGAAGGCCTCGTCCGCGTTGGGGTAGAGCGCCTTGAGCGCGTTGCGGGCAGTCTTGCGCCGCTGCTGGAAGAGCGCGCGCACCATCGCCCGAAAGCGCGCCTCGTCGCCGATGTCCGCCGCGGGGGTAGCGAGCCGCTCGAGCACGAGCACGGCGGATTCGACCTTCGGCGGCGGGTGAAACGACCCCGCGCCGACGCGCAACGCGATCCGCGCCTTGGTCCAGACCGCCGTATAGGCGGACAAGGTGCCGCACTCGCGAGTGCCCGGCGGCGCCGCGACGCGCTCCGCGAACTCGCGCTGCAGCAAGAAGCAGGCGTGGGTCCACGTCTCGGGGTGCTCGAGCAGGCCGAGCAGAATCGGGGTGCTCAGGTGGTACGGCAGGTTGCCGTAGACCCGCAGCGGCTGGCCCGCCTCGGCCGCGAGCGCGGGCCAAGAGACATCCAGCACGTTGCCCTCGCGGACCTCGACGCGCGGAAACTCTGCGAGCTCCGCCCGCGCGACGGGCACGAGCTCGCGGTCGTGCTCGAGCGCGACCAAGCGGGGGCCACGCGCCGCGAGCGCGCGGGTGAGCGTCCCGCACCCCGCGCCGATCTCGAAGACGAAGTCGTCAGGTCCGCACCCGCCTGCGGCCGCGATCTTGTGAGGGGCCTCCGGCGAGACCAGAAAGTTCTGCCCGAAGTGCTTCTTGGCCCACAGGCCGTGGGCCTTGAGGACGCCGCGGGGGTCGTGGTGCTCGGCGCGGTCGTCTGTCATGGCGAGAGCCCCCAGGTCACACGCGCGTTGAGCGCGCGGTCCTCGGCGAGCGGCCCCGCAGCGAGCCGCTCCGCGGTCACCATCGCGCCTGCAACGCCGGCGATCATCGCGGCGTTGTCTGTGCAGTCCCGCGGCGCAGCCACGTGGAGCGTGATGTCGTGCGCCGACAGCGCCTCGCGGAGAGTCGCGCGCAGCACGCCGTTGCACGCGACGCCGCCGGCGATCTGCACGTCTCTCACGCCCACGGCGCGCGCCGCCGCGACCGCCCGGTCGACGAGCTGGTCGACCGCAGCCTGCTGGAACGACGCGAGCAGGTCACGCAGGGCGTCGCCCTCGGGCAGCGCGCCCCCCATAGCCTGCACCGCCGTGAGCACCGCGGTCTTGAGGCCGCTGAAGCTGAAGTCGAGGGGCGCGTCGTCGCGAAAGCGGGGCATGGTGAACTTGTGGCGGCGCGCGTCGCCGCCGACCGCGCCGCGCTCGACCACGGGACCGCCGGGGTAGCCGAGCCCGAGCATCCGCGCGACCTTGTCAAAGGCCTCGCCCGCGGCGTCGTCCCGCGTCGTAGCGAGCATCTCGGCCCGACCCGGCGCGTCCACGCGGTAGAGCGCGGTGTGCCCGCCGCTCACGCACAGGGCGACGTGCGGCCAAGCGGGCCCCGCAGGCGCGGGCTCACCGGGGCGGTGCAGGTAGACAGCGTGCAGGTGCCCCGCCAGGTGATGCACGGGCAGCAGCGGCAAGCCGCGCGCGTAAGCGACCGCCTTGGCCGCCTCGAGGCCGACGAGCAGCGCGCCGACGAGACCGGGGCCCTGCGTCACGGCGATCGCGTCGAGGTCGGCGAAGCCCACGCCCGCCTCACGCAGCGCGTCCTCGATGACCGGCACGATGTCGAGGACGTGCGTCCGGCTCGCGAGCTCGGGCACCACGCCGCCGTAGCGACGGTGGATCTCGATCTGCGTCGCGACCCGGCTCGAGCGCACGCAGCGACCGTCCTCGACGACCGCGGCCGCGGTCTCGTCGCAGCTCGACTCAATGCCGAGAATGAGCACTACTTGAAGTTCTCCATCACGCGGCGCACATCCTCCGCGTACTTGTCCGTGGGCGCGATTCGCAGGTAGTTGCGATACGCTTGGGCCGCCTCGGCTTTCGCGCCGCGCTCCTGCTCGATCGACCCGACGAGCAGCCAGCCGCGCGCGCTCTCGGCGTTCATTGTAACGACCTTGCGCACGGCCCGCAGGGCGTCGTCTTTGCGACCCGCCTCAAGGAGGGACTGTGCGAAGGCGAGCAGCAGCGTCTCGTTCCCGGGTGCGAGCGCGAGCGCCTTCTCGAAGCGGTCGATGGCGTCGCGGTACTTGCGGCGCTCGTGCAGCTTGAGGCCGTCATCGAAGAGCGCCCTGAACTGCGCCTGCACGGCGGGCGCGGGCTCGGTGGGCAGGTCTTCGAGCGCAGACTTGGACGCAGGCGCGGTCGGGGCTTGCGTCGGCGCCTCAGTCGCAGGCGGTGGCGCGCTCGCGGCGTGCGCAGGCGCCTCGCCGTGCTCACCGTGCGCAGGCGCTTCGCCGTGCTCACCGTGCGCAGGCGCTTCGCCGTGCTCAGCGGCGGCCGCTTCGGTCGCGGGGGCGGTCGGCGCGGCCGACGGCGCCGGGCGTGCGGGGGCGATCTCGTTCGCCCGCCACGCCGTGTCGAGCGGGGGTGCCTCGCCGCCGGCTTGGGCCTTCTTCAGCGCGTCCTCGTGCCAATTCGCTTCGGAGAGCTCAGGCTTACCCACGTCGTCCGGGAGAGGCGTTACGCGGTCGCGGAAGCCAAAGAAGCCCACGCCGCCGATGACAAGGGCCGCGCCGAAGACAATCGAGACCCATGCGGACTTTGGGATCTTGTTGTCCGCGGTGACCTCAAATTCGTCGTCGTCTTTTGGCCCCTCGAAGAACGGCGCCTCGGGGTCGTCGTCCTTGGGCGATGGGGGGGCGACGACGGGCGCGGGCGGGGGGGCGAGCTCGGGCGCGGCGGAGATGGGGAGCGCGCCCGCGGACTCGGGCTCTTCGTCCTCGAGGGGCGGAAGCTCGTCCAGCGTCAGGCCCAGCGCGTTGCGCACGGTCTGGCTGTCCTCGTCGCCGGGGAGGGCGCCTGTTGACTCGGGGGGGGCGCCTGTTGACTCGGGGGGGGCAGGCGCGGGCTCGGGTGCGGGCGCAGGCTCGGGTTCTGCGGGCGGTGGCTCTTGCGCGGGCGGTGGCTCTGGCGCGGGCGCAGGCTCTGGTTCGACGGGCAGAGGCGCAGGTGGCTCAGATACCGCGGGCTCCGGCTCGGGCGGCGCCGGCTCAGGCGCTGCCGAGGCCTTGAGTGCGGCCATCCCAGTCGCCGAGGACAAGAGCTCGTCGATCAATCCCGAGGGTTGGGCGGGCAGTCGGTCGTCGTCGTACCCTTCGATGACCGCGGGTCGGCTCAATTCGCCGGTGAGCGGCCGCGAGAGCCAGTCATCGAGCTTGCCGACCGGCGCCTCTTCGGCGGCCTCGCCCCGCGTGGGCTGCACCGAGACCGCGGGCGCTTGGGCCTCGCGCGCCTCGTAGATCACGCCCTCGAAGTACAGCCGGCTGATGGACGCGAGCGCCTCTAGGTCGCCCATCTCCGCGTCGTCGATGACCTGCAACGCCGTCCGCCGACCATCGAAAAGCCGCAGCAGCGTGTTGACCTCGTCTGGCAGGTCGGCGAGCCGCTCCGCGAGCTCCGCGAAGTCGACCTGAAACACGCTGTGCACGCTCGGGAGCTGCTCGAGCAGCCGCCCCCACTCGTCGACGCGCCGCATGCCCTCCATGAGCAGGCCCTGCGTCGAGGTCGACACCGCGCTTGCCCGGTCGATCGGCTTGAAGTCGATCTCGAAGCTGCCGTCATTCCAGGTCAGCAGGCGGTAGACGGCGTCTTCGCCCTTGAGGCGCCCCGTCTCGGCGTCCACGACCTGGCCGTCGGAGAAGTAGACCTTCGCGGTATGGGGTGGGCGCTCTACGCTGAGCACGCCGCTCTTGCGGCCGAGCTCAATCGTCTGCAGCAGGTCGACCATGCCCATGTCTTCGAGCGAGCCGAAGAAGCGGCGCTTGTCCTTGCGGTCGAACGCGGCGCGCTCCTTTTTCTGCAGCACGAGCGCGACCCGAGTGACGATCTCTTTGATGTAGATCGGCTTCGTCAGGTAGTCGTCCGCGCCGAGCTCGAGCCCCTTGATCTTGTCCTCGACCGCGGCCTGCTCGGTCAGAAAGATAAAGGGGATGTCTCGGAGCCGTTCGTCGGCCTTGAGCCGGCGGCAGAGCTCGAAGCCGTCCATCCCGGGCATGTGGGTGTCGGACAGGATGAGCGCGGGGCGCGTCAGCTCGAGCTTCTTCAGGGCCTCTTCGCCGCTCGACGCGGTGGTGACCCCGTGTCCCGCGTTCCGCAGGGAGACCTCCATCACGCGGAGGCCCTTCGCGTCGTCGTCGACGAGCAATAGGTGCTGCTTGGACATGCGGCGCCTAATCTCGCGCCCGGCGGGCGTCGTTGTCTACTTCGCGCGCGCCGTGTCTCACTTGAGGAGCTCGTCCATTTCGGCGAAGGCGTCGCTCACTGTGCGCTCACGCAGCTCGGCCGACAGCGGCGCGGGCGCGCCGCCGTAGCCGCCGTCGAGCAGGGCCTCGGGGATCTCGAACAGGAATCGACTCTGCCGACGCCGCTCTATCTTGCCGAACTTCAAGCGGATTTTGGCGCCGGAGAGCGTGAGGATTTTTCGGGCGCGGGTGATGCCGACGTAACAGAGGCGGCGCTCCTCCGCGACGTCCCCGTCGCCCTCGAGCACGCGCTGGTGGGGGAGCAGCCCCTCCTCCATCCCGAGCAGGTAGACGAAGTCGAACTCCAGCCCCTTCGCGGAGTGCAGGGTCATCATGGAGACCTCGTCCCGCGGGGCGTCGCCGTCGTCCTCGCGGCGCGTGTCGAGCGACAGGCGCGCGAGGTAGTCCTCGAGCTTCGCGTCCGCCTCGCGCGCCAGAAAGGCCGCGAGACCATTCGGGATTTCGCGGATGTTCTCGATGCGCTTCTGGGTCTCGCGGGCGTCCTTGCTTGCCTTGACGCACTCGTCGGCGAACCCGATCCGGCGGTCGTCGATGAGCGCGCGGCAGACTTCGACGGGGGGCTCGTCGCGCAGTCGGCCGCGGTATTCGTGTAACAGCGCGTCGAGCGCCGTCAGCGCGTCGCGCACCTTGGGCGTGAGCCCCTCGATGTCCTTGTTCTGCCGCACCGCACGATAGAAGGGCACCTCGTTCTTGCGCGCCCAGATGCCCAGTCGCTCCAGGCTCGTGTCGCCCACGCCGCGCCCCGGCACGGTGACGACGCGCCGGAACGCGGCCTCGTCGAAGGGGTTGGCGAGCACGCGCAGCCACGCGACGACATCGCGGACCTCCTTGCGGTCGTAGAAGCGCGTGCCGCCCACGATGCGATACGGGATGTTCGCGCGCCGGATCGCGTCTTCGATGGCGCGGGCCTGAGCGTTTGTGCGGTAGAGCACGCCAAAATCGGCCCATTTCGCGCGGCGCGCGTGCTTTTGGTGGATCAGGTCGGTTGCGACCCAGGTGGCCTCGGCCTCGTCGTGGTCGGCGTGGTGGTAGCGCACGCGGTCGCCGTCGCCGTGGTCGCTCCAGAGCTTCTTCTCGAGCCGCCCGCTGTTGTGCTCGATCACCGCGTTCGCGCAGCGCAGCACGTGGTTGGTCGAGCGGTAGTTCTGCGTGAGCGGCACGGTACGCGCGCCGGGAAATTGCCGCTCAAAGTCGAGGATGTTGCCCGCTAAAGCGCCGCGCCAAGCGTAGATGCTCTGGTCGTCGTCGCCCACCACGCACAAGTTGCGGTGCGCCTTCACGAGGGCCTGCAGAAATCGCAGCTGTGCCCCGTTCGTGTCCTGGTACTCGTCGACCATCACGTACTGGAAGCGGCGCGCCCAGCGGGCCGCGACGTCCGCGTTGCCCTCGAGCGCCTGCACGGGCAGCCCAATCAGGTCGTCGAAGTCGCAGCCGTTCATCGCGCGCAGCCGCTGTCGATAGGCCGGCAGCACGTTGAGCACCACCCCGTCGAGCACATGCGAGAACGGCGGCTTCGGGGTCTCGAGCAGGCCCTTCCAGTGGCTCAAGCGCCCGTGGACGAGCTTGGGCTCGTACTGCTCGAGGTTGTAGCCCAGCCCACGCAGGGCCGTCCGGACGGCGTCCACTTGGTCGCCCTCGTCGAGCACGCCGAAGCCGGACTGCAGCCCGACGGCCTCGTACTCCTCGCGCAAAAAGCGCACGCCGAGCGCGTGAAAAGTGGACAGCACGCAGTCCCGCGCGGCGCGTCCTGCCATCTCGGCGACGCGCTCGCGCATCTCGCCGGCGGCCTTGTTCGTGAAGGACACTGCCAAGATTTTGGACGGCTCGCAGCCCCGCGCGAGCAGGTGCGCGATCCGGCACGTGATGACGCGCGTCTTGCCCGAGCCCGCGCCCGCGAGCACCAGCACGGGCCCCTCGGTCGTCAGGACGGCCTCGCGCTGCGGCGGGTTGAGTCGGTTGATGAGCTGCGAGACGTTGCCAGACCAAGACATGGCTGCGAGGGTAATCCAGAATCACGCGGGGGTGGGGCAGATGCGCGCTCAGGGCACGAGGTGGACGTTTGGCGTCGCGTGGACGCTCGCGCTCGGCGCCGCGGCGGGTGGGTGCGACGACGCCGCGCCGAAACACGCGGGCGATGCCGACACGGCGCCGGCAGACGCTGCGCCGGAGGACATGCGGGACGCGGCCGGGGGCGCACCGGTCGTCGACGCGTTGGCCGTCGATGGGGCGCGTGACGCGGCGACTGACGCCTTGGCCCCCCTGAAGCCAGACGAGGGCGTGCCGGCCGATCCGGGCGCGGTCTCGTCGCCGGAGGACGCGCTCGCCGCCGCGGACGTCTTCTGGGCGACTGGCGGCCTGGGCTTCGCGTACGCCGCCGTGACGCCGGCGGCGCAAGTGCCGCTCGGGCTGGTCCGCTTGGGCCCCGACACCTCGATTGGCACGGTCCGACCGTTTTTTCACCACTTCAGCGGTTACCACCACGCGGACACGGACGTGCGCGGCTTCAGCCACCTGCACTTCGTCGGCACGGGTGTCGTGGATTACGGCAACCTGCGCTTCTTGCCGCTGGGCGAGGCGCCACTCCAAGAGGGTGAGCGGCCCGCGGCGCTCTTCGAGCGCTACGCCCCGATGGACAAGTCCACGGAGCGGGGCAGCCCCGGTGCGTACCAGGTCCGCCTGACCTCGCCGGATGTGGACGTGAGCCTCGCCGCTTCGGCGCGCGCGGGTGCGCAGAGCTATGTCTTTCACGGACTGCCGGCCGCGCACGTCTTCTTCGATGTCACGGCCGAGCTGTCGGACAACCGCGACACGGTGCGCGCCGCCGAGGTGTCGGTGTCGCCCGACCGCCGGGAGCTCTACGGCTCACTGACCTATGGCGGGCCCTACACCGGGCGGCGGCCGTTTACCGTGTACTTCTCGACGCGGCTCGATCCGCCGCCGAGCGAGGTCGCGCTCTTCGACGAGGCGACGGACACCCTCGACGCCGGCCGCCCGACGCTCTCCGTGGCCCAGGGCGGTCGGCTCGGCGCGCTCGCTCGGTTCTCGGGCGTGCGCGGCATCCCGGTGCGGATCGACACCGGCCTGTCCTTCGTGAGCCTCGACGCCGCGCGCGCCCACCGCGAGGCCGAGGTCGAGGGGCAGAGCGTGCGCGAGGTCGCGGCGGCCGCCGCTGAGCTGTGGCGCGACAAGCTGGGGCGGATTCGAATCGCCGGGGGCGAGCCCGCCCACCGCCAGGTCTTCTTCAACGCGCTCTACAACCTGTGGCGCATGCCGACCCGGCTCGACGACGCCGACGGCCACTTCCCTGGGCTCGACGGCGCGGTCCACACGACCGACTGGGGCGCCTACTACAGTGACCTGTCGCTCTGGGACACCTTTCGGACCTTGCACCCGCTCTACGCCCTCATCGACGTCGACGTGCAGCGGGACGTGCTGAACAGCCTGCTCGCGATGGGGCGGCATGCCGGCGCGATCCCGCGGTGGCCCGCCGCGATCTCCGAATCGGGCGGCATGGACGGCGACTCGGCCAACCACCTCTTCGCCGAGGCCTTCGCCAAGGGCATCGACGGCGTCGACTACGCCGCTGCGTACGACATCATGCGCGCCACGTCGGACGCGCCCCCTCCACCGGGCGCCGCGGCGCCGGGTCGCGGGAGCGTCGAGGTCTACGCGCGGCTCGGGTACATCCCCGTCGAGGTGGCGGACAGCAGCGCGTCACAGTCGCTCGAGCTGATGTACGCCGACGACTCCCTGGGCCGGCTGGCCGCGGCGCTCGGTCACGCTGAGGACGCGGAGCGCCTGCGCGCGCGGGCCGGCGGCTGGCGACAGCTCCTCGACCCCGCGTCGGGCTTCTTGGTGGGTCGCACCGAGTCGGGTGAGCTCGTGCCCCCGGCGCGCTTCGACGCCCACGACGGGGGCCTGTACACCGAGGGCACCGCTTGGCAGTGGCGGTTCCACGTGCCGCACGACCCCGAGGGCCTGCGCGACGCGCTCGGCGGGGGCGCCGCGCTGGGAGAGGCGCTCGAGACCTTCTTCGCGTCATCTGCGCTCGGCACGACCACGGGGCGTGTGGTGCAGCGGCTGCCCGACAACTTCTACTGGCACGGGAACGAGCCGGATTTGCACTCGGTCTGGCTCTTCGCGCTCAGCGACCGACCCTGGCAGCGCGACTACTGGGCGCGCGAGATCCAGACGCGGGCCTACGGGGACGATCTGGAGGGGCTGCCGGGCAACGACGACGGCGGCACCATGTCGGCTTGGTGGCTGTGGTCGGCGCTCGGCCTCTATCCCGAGGCGGGGCGGGACACCTACTGGCTCGGCCCGCCGCTGTTCCCGCGCGCCGAGGTCGAGCTGCCCGGGGGCGCCGTGCTGCGGATCGAGGCGCCCGGGGCGAGCGCGGCGCGGCGCTACGTGCGGGGCGTCACGCTCGATGGCGCGCCCATCGAGGGGCCGCGCGTCACGCACGCCCAGCTCGCTCGGGGGGGCACGCTGGCGTTCACGCTGCGCTCGACACCGCCCGCCCAGGCGAGATAGCGACGGTCAGCAGCCCGGTGGCAGCACGACCATGCCGTTGACACAGCTGGCCGTGGATACAACTCCGCCACAGTCGACCATCATGGACGTGCCGTCTTGGCACACGTCCGGATCGACGCACGCGTCGACGACCCAGCGCCCGCCGGGGCAAGACTCTCGCGTCGTCCCGCGGCCATTGAGGCCGCAGCTGTTCGCGATCTCGCGCGTGTCGTCGAATCGGCACACATCCGGGTCAGTGCACACGCTCAGCGCGCCCCACTGACCCTGCACGCACGTCCGGACCGCGGTGCCGCGCAGGTTGAGCCCGCAGGCTTCGAGCTCCTGTCCACCGTCGACGCAGACATCCGCGTCTAGGCAGGGGCCTAAGTCGGACCAGCGGCCGGCGACGCAGGTCGACGTGGAGACGCCGCGTCGATTGAGACCGCAGAAGGTATCGCGCCGAGCCGTGTCTTGGCACACGTCGGGGTCGACACACTCCCCATACGGCCCCCACATCCCTTGGGGTGAGCACGTGCGGAAGCGCTCACCGTTCCCGTTCAGGCCGCACTCCGTCCGCTGACGACTGCCCGGCTCGCAGGCGGGTGGCGCCATGCAGGCGCTCCACATCTGCCACTGCCCCTCCACGCAGCGACGCGACTGTTCGCCTCGCTCCTGGTCACCGCAGTTTCGCCGCTCGTTGACCCCATCACGGCAGACGTCCGGGTCCTGGCACGGGCTGTACGCCGACCACTGGCCCGACTCGCAGGTGCGCGTCTGCGCGCCGCGCTCGTTGATCCCGCACGCCACGCGCTCGCTCGCGCCCGCGGCGCACTCGCTGACCATCGCGTCGGGTGTATCGGGTGCGGCGTCGGGCATATCGGGCGCGGCGTCGGGCGTGACGAGCGAGGCGTCGGGCGTGACGAGCGAGGCGTCGGGCGTCACAAGCGCGGCGTCGGGCGTGACGACTGAGACGTCGGGGGCGCCCTGCGCGGCGTCGGGCGTGTTCGGCGCGGCGTCGGGGGCGCCCTGCGCGGCGTCGGGGGCGCCCTGCGCGGCGTCGGGCGTAGCGAGCGAGACGTCGGGGGCGCCCTGCGCGGCGTCGGGTGTCGGTTCGACCGGCTGCCCGCACACGCCTGCGATGCACACGCCGCTGAGGCAATCGTCGTCGACCTTGCACGAGGACGCCTCAAGCGCTGGCATGCACGCGGCGGCCGTCGCGACCGTGAACGCAGAGAAAAACAGTTTTCGCATGACGCGAGGATGGCGCGCTGCGGGCGTCTCGCGCAACGGTCGCTGCGCGGGGAGATTGCAAGCGGGCCCGCGTCGTGAGATGCCCGAGGCATGCGAACGCTCAAGCCCTTGTCTCTCGTCGCGTGGGCGCTCTGCGCGCTCACAGTCGCCGCCACGCTCGCGGGCTGCGGCGGTCGCCCCGCCGCTCGCAAGCAGACCTTCGACTTCTCCGAGGACGACACGCCTTGGCCCGACGCTTCGGTCAAGTCGCTGCAAGTCTATGCCGTGCTCACGCCGGATCCGAAGGCCTTGCAGTCCGAAGGCGACATGGCCGTCGTCGAAGCGGCGTTGGCGGGCGAGGGGCCGCGCTATGCGGCCGTCCGCGGTCACGTCAAGAGCGTGCCGGGCAACTACAAACTGCAATATGTGACTGATTTCGCGGACTTGCCGCACGCCGAGTTCTCCGAGGCGCGCGTCAAGCCGATGGTCGCGGAGCTGCCCGAGGGCGCGCGGGAGCTGGCCTCGACCGCGCGGCTGGCCGTGGTCGTCCGCAGCGATACGGGCCTGCTCCCCGGCGAGGGCCATGTGCGCTTGGCGGGGCTCGTCGCGCTGTCCATCGCCGACAAGTTCGGGGGTATCGTGGTCGACCTCATGGCCCGGCGCGCATACACCGCAGACGGCTGGCACGCCGTCCTCGCGTCGTCCACGCTCGGGGCGGAGCAGGTGCGTTTGGTCTCGCGCAAGCAGCCCGACGGCACGGTTGTGCTCCACAGCCGAGGGCTACCCAAATTCGGGCTGCCCGACATCGAGTGGGCCGGCCTCGGCGAATCTCAGGCGACGCAGATGCGGGCGCGCTTCATCGACGCGATCACGCAGCTGCGCCGCGGCGGGCCGAACTCGATGGAGCTCGGCGCCTGCACGGCGCAGGGTATTCAGTGGGACGCGGGCTGCGCGTCGCTGGCGCGCTGACTCACGCGCCGAGCGACCCTGTCTTCTCGAGCCGTGGGCCGACCTCGGCCCAGAACGGGAAGAAGCCGCGCGTCGCGTAGGGCGCGAGCGCGCTGTCCCACGCCCTTGTGATGGCGACCACCTGAACGTCATGCGCAGCGGCATGGGCGTCCAGACCTTGCAGCGTGTCTCGAAGAGGCCCGACCGCGGGCGCCATCATCGCGAGCGAATCGGCCTCGGTGGTGCCGCAGACGCTGAGCACGCCGTCGAGCGAGTCGCAGCGGTGAATCGAACACCCGAAGTGGGCGGCGGCGCGCGTGGCGGCGTCGGCGCGCGCCCGCTCGAGCCACGCCGCGCGGGGGGC
>Ga0209598_10000467_pt1 | contig 32118 bp, 30 predicted proteins | sample M_140807_EF_Meta_FD_187317 | JGI IMG/M metagenome (GOLD analysis project Ga0209598, IMG submission 187317) | Freshwater microbial communities from Lake Montjoie, Canada to study carbon cycling - M_140807_EF_MetaG (SPAdes) (version 2) | ecosystem: Environmental > Aquatic > Freshwater > Lake...
GCTTCGGGATAGGTGACCAACATTTTTTTGTTACCCCCCGCCGCTAACTTCGTTAGCGCCTCGGTCCGGAGCATCACATGAGAACTGTTTAAGAGTTTAAAGTTTTTCCTGTTTTTGAATGACGAAGGAAAATAAAACACATCGAGTGCCTTAGAAATATTTTCGAGTGTGTTGTGAAAGTATGCCGCTTCTTCCGCGTCTTGGAGTATCACAATATGGTTAAGGGTATCTGTTTGCGCGTGCGCAAACACACCGGCTACAAAAAATTCGGGACTGCTACCTTGTAGGTTTTTTAAAAAGATTTTTTGCGGTTGGGGCAATAGAAGGCTGCTCACCAATTGATTGAGGTGGGGGGCACTATTAAACTGCGCTAGCAACACATCCAAATTCATAACGTCTTCTCCGGCGCAAAGATAACGAAACGGCACCCAAAGTCATAAGGCTGCCCAAATTAAACGCCACAATCGCAGATTCTAAAATAGCCGCTCCAAATTAAACCGCGCAAAACTATAAACGGCACTAAACTAGTAGCTCGCGTCGGTATTTACGGTTATTTGAAGACGCGTTTGCTTGCCAACCTCCACCCTGCACAACCCAATATTGTTTTTCTCGTCAAATTGGTTGGCAAAAAAGGCGCCGCCTTTTAGTACAAAAACCGAATAGGTGCCCGCCGGAAGTTCGGCGCTAAACTGACCGGCCTCGTTGGTATCTAGTTTTTGTACCAAACGCGTACTTATCATAGAAAAAAGCGGGCTGGTACCAATTTGTTTTGTTTGAGAAATATTAGTTGAGTCGTAGATATAAACAGTGGTTTTATAAGCCTTGGGCGCCCCTGCAGACCCTCCCACCATGGGCATTTGATTGCCAGTAACCTCAGTTACCTCGCCAATAATACCCTGAAGTTGTTTACTAGATTGAGCATCAACCAGTTTGTTCTCATTTGCTACTTTTGGGGTCTTGCAAGCAATCCCCCAAAAAATCAGGATAAATACATAAAAAAGAACAGGTTTCATATCGTTAATTTAAATGGTAATTAAGTATTTTAGTAATTCTATAATTGCCCTTCGGGGCTTTAATGTGAAGATATATGAAAAGAATTAAGATTAGATCTATTATCCCTGTTTTTGCAATGGCAAGTATTTGCGTTTTTGCTCCCAAAGTAATGATGGCGCAAATAAATACCGAACCAAGTATTTTGGATCGAACAGCCAAAGCTGTGCGTATTGCAGAAAATGAAAACTACATCAAAGCATTATCGCTTGCCAAACAAAAAGGTTGGTCGTTAACCATCACCGACAAAGAAGGTAATGTGGGAACCCTTGTTGGCGTAGATGCTTTTAACTTACCTAAATATTATATCGCGCACAACAATACCATTGCAGCAAACACTACAAGAGCCAATCAATTATGGCCAGGTGGTTCTTCGGGTTTAAACTTATCGGGATCATCTCCCAACATGAAAAATAAATTAGGCGTTTGGGATGGTGGTAAAGTTTTAGATACGCACGTAGAATTAGTAGGAAGGGTAACACAAAAAGACAATTCAGCAACCCTTACAGATCATGGCACACACACTACTGGTACCATGATTGCTAGTGGCGTAAATCCTAGCGCAAAAGGTATGGCATATGGTTTACAAGGTATTATTGCTTACGATTTTACAGGAGACAAACCAGAAATTGCAACAGAATCTGCTAACTTATTAATTTCAAATCACTCTTACGGAATTGTTTCAGGATGGAACTATAACTCATCACAAAGTAGATGGGAGTTTAATGGTAAATCTACAGACACTGAAGATTATAAATTTGGATACTATAGCAACGACACACAATTACTAGATTCCATCGCATACAATGCGCCTTATTACTTGTATGTAAAATCGGCGGGAAATTCTAGAAACGTAAATGGCCCTGCAGTAGGTCAACCTTATTTCAGATACAACGCAAGTGGTTCTATGGCATCTGCGGGTAATAGACCTGATGGCATAAGCAGTAACGATGGTTACGAAATTATTTCTTGGGATGGTAATGCAAAAAATATTTTAACTGTGGGTGCCGTTAATGGTATTTCTTCGACGTATGGCCGCCCCGAAGATGTTGTTATGAGTAGCTTTAGTTGCTGGGGTCCTACCGATGATGGTCGTATTAAACCTGACATCGTTGCAGATGGTGTAGGACTTTTATCGAGTATTTCTACTTCTACAACAAGTTATGCAAGCTATAGCGGTACTTCTATGGCTTCTCCAAATGCGGCTGGTTCATTATTACTTTTACAAGAATTGTATTCTAAATTAAAAGCAGGTTCTTTTTTAAGAGCGTCTACTATTAAAGGTTTAGCAATACACACCGCAAGTGAAGCAGGCAGCGCACCAGGGCCCGATTATAAATTTGGTTTTGGATTGTTAAACGTAGAAAAAGCAGCGGCTGTAATTTCTGCATCTGTCGCAAACAACAATAGCACAAGCAGTGAGCATTTACTATTTGAAAATGTTTTAAATGCAACCACTACTACTTTTTCTACGAGTGTAATTGCATCTGGTAAAGGTCAATTACGCGCAACGATTTCTTGGACAGATCCAAAAGGAAATGTAGAAACTGTAAACGTATTAAATGATCGTACACCAAAACTTGTAAACGACTTAGACGTTCGTATTACAACAAATGGTGGCGCAAAAGTTTATAAGCCTTGGGTAATGATTCCTTCAAGCCCTAGTAGCGATCCTTCTCCTGGCGACAATGTACTTGATAACGTAGAGGTAGTAGATGTGGATAGCACCATTCCGGGTCAATCTTATACGGTAACAGTAAGCTATAAAAATACTTTACAAAGAGGTAGTCAGGCGTATGCACTACTTGTAAGTGGTGTTGGTGGCGCTTCTTATTGCGCATCTGCACCTACTTCCAATGCTGGAGGTAGAATAGATAGTGTAAGTTTTAAAACCATTCGTTTTTCTAATCCAGCGGGCGGAACAACCTACACAGACAATACCAAATTAATTACTTCCGTAGAACCGCTTCAAAGTATTCCGTTTTATGTAAAAGCAAATAGTTCCGATGCAACCAACGTTAATAAAATGGCTAAAATTTTTATTGACTACAACAACAACGGAACATTTACAGACGACAATGAACTAGTTGCAACAAGTGGTAATCTAGCAAACGCTGCAGCATTTACAGGTAATATTGCTATTCCAAACACAGTTACCATTGGCAACTATTTAAGAATGCGTATTGTGTTGCAAGAAACCACCAATGCGGCTGATATTAACCCATGCGGTAGTTATGCAAAAGGTGAAACACAAGATTATAGATTGCTTGTAATCAACCCTTCTAACGACGTTTCAATTACTAGCATTAGTAACCCAGGCACTATTGAGTGCGCAGATAGTACGCAATATTTAACAGTCCTTCTAAAAAATGCTGGATCCTTACCTGCCGATAATGTTAGCGTAACCGCTGTTATTAAAGAAGGAACAACTATTATAGGCACTATCAATGCACCTTATCCAGGTACTATTCCAGGGCAAACAACTGCAAGTCTTACATTACAAAAACCATTTATTACCAAAGCAAATACAACGTACAATATTACTGTTACTATAAATTATACAGCAGATCAAAATCCAAGTAACAATACACTTAGTAACGATATTACGATCAGTAGCAAAGCTGGAACCACTGTTGCTGTTGGAAGTATTTGTGGTAGCAACGCCATTTTAAAAGTAAACAACCCAGAAGCGGGTGCTAATTATTTCTGGTATAGTAGTGCAACAAGCAATAGCCCAATTGCATCTGGACCAACCTATAACACCACTACAATTCCTGCCAATAAAACGTATTATGTTGGTAGAGAATTAAAAACAATAGTAGGGCCTACTTCTAAAATGGCTTATCCAGAAGGTGGCTATAATAGCTTTAGTGGAAATTTTGTACGCATCAACAATACAGTTCCTGTAATGATTGAAAGTGCAAGACTTTATATTGGTTATCCTGGAACGGTTCAAATTATTTTAGCAGACCTTGGCACACTTAATGCTGATGGTAGTTATACTTACTATCCACTTAATACCATTAACTTAAACGTAACTGCTACCAATCCTACACCTGCTACGGGTGCTGTTACTGGTAACCCAGCCGCAGATACGGGTGCTATTTATCAATTAAATATTCCGGTAAATACCCCTGGCGATCACGTACTGATGGTTAAATGTTCTAATGGTGCTACCATTTTTAGAAACAATAATATTGTAGGCGCTACCTATCCGCAACCAGTACCGGGCGTATTTAGCATTACTGGTAATAGCGTAAACTGGGGCTCTACCAACGACCCTAACCCTTACTACTATTTCTTCTACAACATGAAAGTAAGTACACTTGCAGGTTGTGTAAGTGATAAGGCAACGATTGTTGCAACACCGGTTACAGCTCCAACTATTACTAAAGTAGCAGACTCACTAGTAAGTAGTGCTGTTAGCGGCAACCAGTGGTATTTTAACGATGCTTCTATTGCAGGTGAAACAGGACAAAAAACCAAGTTAAGACAATCGGGTGCTTATAAGGTTATGGTTACAGACGCAACAGGATGTTCTCAAACATCAAATATTATTAACCACGTGGTAACTGCTTTACCACCTGAAGTAGTGGCCCAAGAAATTAAATTGAGCGTATCGCCTAATCCAAATAATGGTAAGTTTAATGTTCATTTTGAAGTTAAAACCAAGGCCGATTTAACGGTAGATTTACTAACGGCAAGTGGTCAAAAAGTATTTACGCAAACAACACCTGGTTTTAATGGAGTGTACAACAAAGAAATCAATTTGGGTAAACCAAGTTCGGCGTACTACCTCTTAAAAATTCAGCACAACAAAAAAACATACACACAAAAAGTAATTATCATAGACTAGTTAACCTACCTGGCGTACCTTTAAGGTATGAGAAAAATTAACCTAGTCCTATTTATAATAGCTGCTTGCATAACCACAAGCAGCTATTCTTTTGCCCAAAAAAACGACAAAAGAGCAGGTTTTTTAAAAGACAGTGCAACACAAATGCCCATTGTACTTGCGAGCGTTACCAACTTAAGTACAAAGGTTACTGTAATGACAAGTAGTACAGGCAAATTTTTGATTGCCGTTAAACCCAAAGACATTTTATCATTTGCTGCAGTTGGATATTATTTTGATACACTCACTGTTACTAGTTCAAATAATATCGACTCCCTTCCGGTATTTTTAAAACCACTAGGTGTCTACCTGGGCAACGTAACTGTAAGTAGTAAAGGACTGAACAGGTATCAACAAGATAGTATTGAACGCAGAAAAGAATTTTTACAGGGCATCGCAAATTATATGATTCCCACTATTGCTGCCGCAAATTCAGGAGCCGGTATTGCACTCAATATTGACCGTTTTTCTAAGCACGAAAAAAATAAAAGAAGGGCTTATGCTTTTTATGAGTCCAACGAAAACGAAGCCTATATCAATTACCGTTTTACACCAGCACTAGTAGCTTCACTTACTGGATTTAAAGACAATACATTACAAGAATTTATGCAAACCTATAGGCCTTCTGCAAATTGGTTAAGAAGCAACTTAAGCTATGAAGATCTGGTTTATTACATCAATGCGCAGCTTAAAAATTACAAGCCTACTCGTAACGAAGTGCGTTGATAGGATTGAGTTTAGCGGCTTTCATGGCAGGATAAATTCCAGCGCCTAAACCAACGGCTGTACAAATTACAATACCCGTAATAACCCATCCCCATGGAATAATAAATCCGGTATTTAAAAAGGCTGCAAAAATATTTCCAACACCAACGCCTAATAAAATTCCAAAAAAGGCACCCAACAAACTAATAATAACACTCTCATATAAAAACTGCTGTCGCACATTTTTACTTTTACCGCCAATGGCTTTAATAAGGCCTACCTCTTTGGTTCTTTCGTTAACTGCAACCAGCATAATATTCATTAAGCCAATAGCAGCACCAATTAATGTAATCAGGCCAATAGCACCCGCAGACCCTGTAATGCTTCCTAAAAATCCAATAAACAATTCGGCAAATTTGTCACTTTTTTCAATCACAAAATTGTCTGTCTCGGTAGGCATTAATTTTCTGATAGATCTAAAATAAGCCGTAGCCTGACCCGCAGCCGGATCAATATCTTTTACGTTTGCAACCATCACGCCCATTAAATAGGAGTTGCTGGCATTGCCGTACTTTCTAATATTATTATAGGTTGTAACAATTACGTCGTCTTGACGCATCATTGCACTAGACCCTTTGGCTTTTAGTAATCCCACTACTCGGTAAGGCGCGCCGCTTACACGTATTACTTTATCGATACATCTTTCAGGCTTGTCACCAAATAAAGTAACAGCAACCGCATTACCTAAAATGCAAATGTTACGTCCACTTTGTAAATCTTGTTCGTTTAAATTTCTACCTCTAATTAATGTGTATCCACTTACCGCTAAATAATTTTCATCGCCACCCATGATGGTAATTTGCGGATTTGTTTTTTTGTCTTGGTAATGAATTTCTTGACCACCTGGCCCTCTTCTATATATACTTACAAAAGCATTTGGAAAGCTGTAGGTTTTTTTAAACAACTCGGCGTCTTCTTTACGAATGGGCTTATCTAAATTTGATTTTTTTTCTTTTTGCCCTCTTATCGATTTTGCTACATCTGAGCCTCTGCCTCCGCCCATTCTTACCCTAGAGTTTTTGTACCTGATATTAAAAGCATTGGTACCCATCGAAGAAAAGCTTTCTTTTAAACTTTGGTTCATGGCCTCAATAGCTGTAATAATACCAATAAGGGCCATAATACCAAATGCAATAATGGCCACCGTAATACTGGTACGTAATTTGTTGGCACGAACCGTGCGCCATGCAAGTGATAAAGAATCGAGAGATGTCATTCCGGCCATAATAGTAGCATTATAGCTGTAAAGATAGCACAGAATAGGCAGCACCTAAACAGCAGGCTACAAAAAAATGAGGAGCGGTAACCACCCAATAAGTATGGTAAAATTTAAAAGTAAAGCCAGCTTACAAGCATAAAAGGCCAAACACCCAGTATAATAATGAGTGCTGCAACAGCCACTAAAACCGCTTTAAAGCCACTTGTTATAGGTAGCGTTTGAGGATCTCCAGCCTTAAAATACATAGCCTGAATTACTCTAAAGTAATAGTATACGCTTATGGCTGCAAGAAGAACGGCAACAATAATTAACCAAAGTGCGCCACCTGCTTGCATAGCTCCTGCAAGCACATAATATTTAGCAAAAAATCCGGCCGTTAAAGGAATACCCGATAAAGAAAGCAAAGAAACCGTTGCTGCAAAAGCTAGTACAGGTTCTTTTTTTGCAAGGCCATTAAAACCATCTAAAGTGTAATCATGTAACTTAATAAGCACTGCAAAAATTCCAATGGTTGCAATACTATATGCTGCTGCATACAACAAGATACCTTCTTTTGCAATTTCTGTATTGTTGGCATACAAAGCAAATAGCATAAAGCCTGCTTGCGCAATGCTTGAATAAGCAAGCATACGTTTTACACTTTGCTGAAATACAGCCGTTATGTTTCCAATCAATAAAGTAGATACAATTACAAAATCAACCACAATGTGCCAAGTAGGACCAAGCACAGTAAACTGATTTTCAAAAACTCTAATAAAAGCAATCATTCCGGCCGCCTTAACAATGGTAGACATAAATGAGGTAAACACAGTTGGTGCACCATCGTATACATCAGGTGTCCAAAAATGAAAAGGCGCTGCAGAAACTTTAAATGACATAGAAGCAAACAATAAAAGTAAGCCAGCCACTAATAAATAAGATACCGGCTGAGAGGCTGTTACCACACCATGAAGGGTTGTATGCACCATACCAAAACTACCCGTACCTCCATAAATTAAAGCGATTCCCATTAGCATAATACCCGTAGAAAAAGACCCCATTAAAAAGTACTTCAATGACGCTTCATTGCTTTTTAAATTTCTTTTATCGGAACCCGTTAAAATATAAAGTGGAATAGATAAAATTTCTACCCCTATAAATAACATGAGGAGTCCATTAAATGAACTTAAAATGGCTACGCCACAAAGCACAAAAAAGATAAGCGCAAAATATTCGGCTACATTAACACCCACTTCCGTAATATCATTTCCACTTAATAAAATGTAAATGAAAGTAGCTAGATAAACGATGCTATTAAAAAATAACCCGTAGCGCTGTGTAACAATTAAATCGTGCGTATTAATATTAAACGCAAACACATCATACATTTCCATTAAGTTGGCAGCAAGCAAAAGTAGTACACCAACAGCGGCGATGTTTTTTATAAGTAATTTGTTAGTGGAAAAAATACCACTAAACATCATCACCACACCTAATAAAGCAGATACAATAATTGCGTTCATAAGAAATTATTTTATAACGAGTAAAGCGTTAACAGAATCTTTGGTTAAATCAATTAATGGTTGAGGATACACACCAAGTACCACAATAAAAACAACGATTACAATAAGTACCCATTTGCTATAAGCGTTGATTTCGGTAGCGTTAGCGGTAACCTCAGATACTTCTCCAAAAAGTACTTTTTGCACCATTTGTAGTGTATAAACAGCTCCTAATATTATACTCACACCCGCTACTGCAGCAATCCAAATATTATATTGGAAAAGTCCATTAAAAAGTAAAAATTCACCAATAAATGCATTGGTAAGTGGTAATGCAATATTTGCAAAAGCAAGTACTACCAGTAAAATTGCCAAAGTAGGCGCTTTTGTAGCAAGGCCACCTAGTTCAGATAGTTTACGTGTACCTAATGTTGATTCAATTGCGTTGGCAATTATCCAAAGACCAATTACATTGATACCGTGGTTAAACATTTGTACTTGTACACCTTGTAAACCTAGTTCGCCACCGGCAAAAATTGCAGCAGCCATCAGTCCAATATGCGCGATAGATGAGTAAGCAATTAAACGCTTGATATCATCTAGTTTGATAGCAATCAGTGAGGCGTAAATCATACCTACCACTGCTAAAATAATTATAGGCATGGCAAAAGCACTTGCAGCAAATGGAAACATTGGTAATACCCAACGTATTACTGCAAACAATCCCATTTTAACCATCACACCACTAAGCACCATGGTGGTAGCGGTTGGCGCCTGCTCGTATGCATCGGGCTGCCAGGTATGTAAAGGAAAGATGGGCATTTTGATTGCAAAAGCAATAAAAAATAAAAAGAAAGGAAGTGTTTCTTCGCCACTCGTTAAATCGGTGTTGGTAAATGAAGCCCAAGCAAAACTATGGTCTTTGGTATGTAGGTAAACAAGTAAAATACCTACAAGCATTAATAGAGATCCTATAAATGTATAAATGAAAAATTTAAAGGTAACTGCAATTCTTTTTTCGCCACCCCAAATAGAAGACAAAAAGTAAACTGGAATTAAAGCAAGCTCCCAGAAAAAATAAAATAAAAGCGCATCCATAGAAATAAACACACCCATTAAACCTGCTTGGGCAAGCGACATAAGCGCATAAAAAGCGCCAGCATTATCATAATTATTATGACGCGTTGCAATTAATATGAGCGGCATACTAATGGCCGTTAACAATACAAGCATTTTAGACATACCATCTAATGAAACGCTAAAGCTTGCACCAATACTAGGCAACCAAGTTGCTTGAAACTGGTGCATGGAGGCTGGCATTGCATAAGTACCTATTACAGCAATGAGCAAAGTAACGATTGAAGCAGCTATTGCTAAGTTGCTCGCACCTTTTTGTTCTTTGACAAAAAAACCTAAAATGCCTGCAACCAGCGGAATAAAAAGTAATAAAACAGGAATCATATCTTTTATTTAACGTTAATAGAACGGTTAAAATAATCTATTAAAATATTTTATGAATAAAATGCATAATGGTATTGTCATTAAACCAAATGATAATAAAAAAGGCCACAGCCATTACCATCATTAAAATATAACTTCCTACCTGACCACTTTGTATAAGTCTAAATTGTCTACTACCATACCCCACTAATTTACCTACCCCGTTAACCGCACCATCAATCACAAACTTTTCGATGGTATTTTTTAAAAAATCAGCTTTCCAAAAAAGTGGCTTTACAATAATGGTATCATACAGTTCATCGATATACCATTTATTTTCCAATACTTTGGCAATGCCCGTGTTAGGCTCGGTACTCGTGTATTTTTTAAACTTAGTTACAGCGTAAGCAATCACGATTAAAATAAGTACAGTTGCTGTACCCATTAAAATCCATTCGGTAGAAGCCGCTACATGATGCGCGTGTGCTAAAGCAGTAGAACCCGCAAACACAGGTGCTAAGAAATGTTCAAGCGCGTGCGCATCTGGAGCAAAAAGTTCAGGGATACCCACAAAACCAGCTACCACAGCAAAAAACGCCAACACCATTAAAGGAATGGTCATGGCAGAAGGGCTTTCATGTAAATGCTCTTGTTGATGCGCCGTACCTCTAAAGTTTCCTAAAAAAGTAAGGCTGTACAACCTAAACATATAAAAAGCAGTTAACAAGGCACCACCCATTCCTACATAATAAAAAATAGGATTGGCATTATAGGCAGCCATTAAAATTTCATCTTTAGAAAAGAAACCTGAAAAAGGTGGTACCCCCGCAATAGCCAAACAACCCAATAAAAACGTAATGTGCGTAATAGGTAGCTTGCTTTTAAGTCCACCCATTTTAGTAATGTCTTGTTCGTGGTGCATGGCATGAATAACAGATCCTGCGCCTAAAAACAATAAGGCTTTAAAAAATGCGTGTGTCATTACATGAAATACTGCACCAGTGTAAGCACCCACACCCAATCCTAAAAACATATAACCTAACTGACTTACAGTAGAGTAAGCGAGCACCTTTTTAATATCGTTTTGCTTTAGGGCAATTGTTGCAGCAAAAATGGCAGTAGATAAACCAACAATCGCAACAAGGGTTTGCGTTGCAGGCGCCATGGTATATAAAATATTGCTTCGAGCAATCATATAAATACCAGCGGTAACCATAGTTGCAGCGTGGATGAGTGCCGAAACAGGTGTAGGGCCCGCCATCGCATCTGGAAGCCAAGTAAACAAAGGAATTTGTGCACTCTTACCCATCGCGCCTACAAATAATAATGTAGTAATGATGGTAATGTCGGTAGCAGATAACTGAGCTACCGCTGCAAATACAGAAGCATATGAAACAGTTCCTAATTTAACAATCAACCAAAATACAGCAAGTAAAAAACCGAGGTCACCAATTCGGTTCATGATAAATGCTTTTTTAGCAGCCGCATTGTAATTGTTGTTTTTAAACCAAAATCCAATAAGTAAATAAGAACATAAACCAACGCCTTCCCAACCAATAAACATTACCACATAGTTACCTCCTAATACGAGTAACAACATCGAAAACACAAATAAATTTAAATAGGCAAAATACCTACCAAAATGCATGGGTTCTTCTTCGTGCATGTATGCAGTAGAGTATAAATGGATCAAAAATCCAATACCCGTAATAATAAGTAAGAATAAAGAAGACAATGGATCCACTAAAAACTCAAAAGGAATCACTAAACTGCCAACATGAATAAAATTAAATAGTTGCACAGTAGCACCGCCACCATTTTTAACATCAAAAAACACCAATAGGCTCACTACAAAAGAAGCTAGCATGGCGCCAGATCCAATGATACCAATTAATTGCTTAGACAATGATTTTCTGAAGAGTCCGTTAACCAGAAACCCGAGTAACGGAAAAAGGGGCACTAAATAAACAAGCTTACTCATATCCTAGTTAGTTTTTTAATCTATTCAAGAAGTTAATATCTAAACTATGTACATTTCGGTACATCATAACAATTATCGCAAGTCCCACACTCACTTCTGCAGCGGCAACTACCATAATAAAAAATACAAAGAGTTGCGCCTCAATACCAATCATAGAGGTTTTATCACCAGCAAGCGCCATGGTGTTGTGCACTTTAGAAAAAGCCACCAATAATAAATTCACGGCGTTTAACATGAGCTCGATACACATAAAAACGATAATAGCGTTTCTACGCGTTAGAACCCCAACAATGCCAATGCTAAATAAAGCAAGACACAAATAGATATAATATTGAATAGGCATATGCTACTACTTTAATTTTTATTACGCTTTTTTACCAATGACTACAGCACCTACCATGGCACTTAAAAAAAGTACACTACTTATTTCAAAAGGAACTACAAAATCATTGAAGAGTGCTTTTCCTAAATTTTTAATAAGTCCTATATCGCCAGAACCCATCGTAACTGCTATGTTATTTAATTCGTTTGCTTGTTTTACAAGTGACACCAATACCATCATAAAGCAACCACCCGCTATTACGCCGGCTAACTTTAGCCAGTTATTTTTTTGCGGCTCGGTAGATGCATTTAAATTCATGAGCATGATCACAAATAAGAATAACACCATAATTGCACCTGCGTAAACGATTAAGTTTACAATGGCTAAAAACTGTGCATTGAGTAAAATATAATGTCCAGAGATTGCAAAAAATACGGCAATGAGCCAAAGCACACTGTGCACCGGATTTTTACTAACCACCACCATCACTGCACTAAATAGCGCTAGCACGGTTAAAAAGTAAAATAAGAATTGTGAGATATTCATGCGTTCGTTATTAATTTTTTTGACCCTTTGCTGCAGCGTATGCTTCTGGCTCCGTTACTGGATTAGGGATTAATAAATGATCTTTACCATAAATAAAGCCAGTGCGCGTAAAATTAGCGGGCGCAAAAGTTTCACTTAAATAAATAGCGTCTTTAGGACAAGCTTCTTCGCAGAGTCCACAAAAAATACAGCGTAGCATATTAATTTCATACTTAGCTGCATATTTTTCTTCGCGGTATAAATTTTCTTGACCCACTTCACGCTCTGCAGCCTCCATGGTAATGGCTTCGGCAGGACAAGCCACCGCACATAATCCACAAGCAGTGCAACGCTCTCTACCCTGCTCATCTCTATTTAATACATGAAGCCCTCTAAACACCGGACTAAACTCTCGTTTTTGCTCCGGATAACGGATGGTAGGTTGCTTTTTAAAAATGTGACTAAACGTAATAGCCATTCCTTTTAAAATTCCAGGAATATATAAGCGCTCCATAAATGTCATGGGCTTTCTTGATACTTCCTGTGCTCTATTGGTTAACGCCTGCATAGCTAATTGATTAATAATGTTAAACCCCTGCTTTTAATAAAATAAGTGCACCCGTAACCAGCATGTTAAAGAGTGCAAGTGGAATCATTGTTTTCCAACCCAAGTTCATGAGTTGATCATATCTAAAACGTGGAACCGTCCAACGAATCCACATAAATACAAAAATGAAAATGACAATTTTAGTAAGTAATGCTGCTACGCCAATAAGTGCTGCAATATTTGGAGCCAGTGTGCTTTCGTCTAAAAACGGAACATCAAATCCACCAAAATAAAGTGATGCCATTACCGCACTACTCATAATCATATTGATATATTCCGAAAACAAATAAAAACCAAGTTTCATAGAAGAATACTCTTGGTGGTAACCAAAGTTTAATTCGTTTTCTGCTTCTGGTAAATCAAAGGGCGTTCTGTTACACTCTGCAAGTGCACAAACAAAAAATATAATAAAACCAAGTGGCTGGTAAACAATATTCCAATAAGCACCAGTTGCCATTTGACCATCTACAATTGTTTTTAAACTCAGTGATCCTGAAAGCATTAAAACAGCAATTAGCGATAAGCCCATCGCAAGTTCATAACTAATGGCTTGAGAAGCACCACGAAGTGCGGCCATCAATGAAAACTTATTGTTAGAAGCCCAACCACCAATCATCATACCATATACACCCATACTTACCACACCAAAAATGTAAAGGATACCAATATTGATATCTGCAATTTGTAAATCTACTTTGCGATCAAAAATTTCGATATGACTACTCCAAGGAATTACAGAGCATGTCATAAGCGCTGCGGTCATAGCAAGACCAGGACCTAGCACAAAAAGTGTTTTGTTGGCATGCGAAGGAATAATTTCTTCCTTCATAATTAATTTTAATCCATCTGCAAAAGGTTGGAGTAGTCCAAAAGGTCCGGCACGGTTAGGTCCTGGACGATCTTGTAAAACAGCTGCTACTTTTCGTTCTGCAAAAGTTGTATATAAGGCAATACCAAGGCTTGCAAACACAATGATTGCAATGAGTATTAATTTTTCGATGATCAAAAGCCAATCTACAGCTAGTAATGTCATGTCTTAATCTAATTTATAAAGATGAATCTTTGTTTACTTCACTCACACTATGAATATCCATTAACAAATGCGGCGCACGTCCAGCATTTACAGCAGCAAATGTTTCGGTGGGCTTGTGCATACCTACAGATCCTTGGTAATGACCTTGTGCAATAACAGAATGTCTGTCAATAGCACGTGGTCCTTCGATTACCCAGTCATTTGTATTTTTTGTTTCGAAACGGCATGTGTTACAAATCCAATCTTCTACTTCACCCCACTGATCTTTACGCGCTGTTACACGGTACACTTCATCCCCTCTGTTCCAAAGCGTTACCTTACCAGAACATGTAGGACAATCGCGGTGCGCATCCATTGGTTTTAAAAACCAAACACGATTTTTAAAGCGGAATGTTTTATCTGTTAATGCACCTACTGGACAAACGTCAATAACGTTACCAATAAATTCGTTGTCTAAACTTTTTTCGATGAAGGTTGCAATTTGTGCATGATCACCTCTATCTAATACACCATGTGAACGCTGTTTAGAAAGTTGATCGGCAGTGTACACACAACGGTAGCATAAAATACAACGCGTCATATGTAATTGTATGTATGGACCTAAATCATGCTTTTTAAAAGTACGACGCTCAAATTCGTAACGTGTACCTTCTTTACCATGATCGTAACTTAAATCTTGTAAATGACACTCACCTGCCTGATCACAAATAGGGCAATCAAGTGGATGATTGAGTAGTAAAAACTCAACAACACCAGCGCGCGCGTCTACTACTTTTTCGCTAGTAATATTTTTAACTTCCATGCCATCCATGACAGTAGTACGGCAAGAAGCAATCAGTTTAGGCATTGGGCGTGGGTCTTTTTCAGAACCTTTGCTTACTTCTACTAAACAGGTACGACACTTACCACCACTACCTTCTAGCTTACTGTAATAACACATAGCTGGTGGCGTTACGTCGCCTCCAATTTGTCTAGCAGCATTTAAAATTGTTGTACCCGCTGGCACTTCAATGGTAATGTTGTCGATGGTTACTTTAAAAAGTTGTTGTTCGGACATACTTTAATTTATTAAGCGGTTACTGGCACATGAATAGGATCTGCATAATGCGCTAAACCATAATTTTTTTCTTGTGCTTCGAGCGGATTGTTTACATGCCACTCAAACTCATCTCTAAAATGTCTAATAGCAGCTGCTACTGGCCAAGCCGCAGCATCACCTAATGGACAAATGGTATTGCCTTCAATTTTTCTTTGAATATCCCAAAGCAAATCAATATCAGAAATCTTGCCTTTACCATATTCGATATTGTGTAATATTTTTTCCATCCATCCAGTTCCTTCACGGCATGGAGAACATTGACCACAACTTTCGTGTCTATAAAAACGAGCTAGTGATAAAGTGTTACGCACAATACACTGGTCTTCATCTAAAACAATAAAGCCACCAGAACCCATCATAGAGCCTGTTGCAAAACCACCATCACTTAAACTTTCGTAGTTCATGTAACGCGTTTCGCCCTTTGCTGTTTTAAGTAATAAGTTAGCAGGCAAAATAGGTACAGATGATCCACCCGGAATACAAGCTTTTAATTTTTTACCATTTGCAATGCCACCACAATATTCGTCGGAATAAATAAATTCTTCTACCGAAATGGTCATGTCAATTTCATACACACCTGGCTTATTAATATTTCCACATGCAGAAATCAATTTGGTACCCGTAGATCTTCCAACGCCAATTTTAGCATATTCTTCGCCACCCATATTAATGATAGGCACCACTGCTGCTAAAGTTTCTACGTTGTTTACTACGGTAGGTCTTTGCCATACACCCTGAATAGCAGGGAACGGCGGCTTAATACGTGGATTACCACGCTTACCTTCCAATGATTCGATAAGTGCAGTTTCTTCACCACAGATATACGCACCAGCGCCACGTTGCACATGAATTTCGCAATCAAAACCAGTGCCTAAAATATTTTTTCCTAAAAAGCCATTTGCTTTTGCTTCGTTGATGGCATCTTCTAAAATATCAACAATCCATGCGTACTCACCACGGATATAAATATAAGTATCGTTGCTACCAAGCGCAAAACTTGAAACAATCAATCCCTCAATTAATAAATGCGGAATAAATTCCATGAGGTAGCGGTCTTTAAAAGTACCAGGCTCACTCTCGTCGGCATTACAAACTAAGTGACGAGGTACACCTTCAGGCTTTGCAATAAAACTCCACTTCATACCAGCAGGAAAACCCGCTCCACCTCTACCACGTAAGCCACTTTTTTTAACCTCTTCCACAATGCTTTCGGGATTCATTTGCTTCAGCGCTTTTTCTACGCTTTGGTAGCCACCTTCGCGTCTATACACGTCAAAACCTCTAATACCCTCCACATGTGCTTTTGCTAATAATAATTTTACACTCATATATTTCTAGTTGAGTACGCCTGCAGAATTTCTGCATTCGTCAATGATAGCGTCTACTTTTTCTTTGGTTAAATGTTCACGGTAATGTTTACCAAGTTGCATCATAGGTGCATAACCACAAGCACCTAAACACTCTACTGTTTTTAAAGTAAATAAACCATCGGCGGTTGTTTCACCTGGTTTAATACCCAGTGTTTTTTCGATGTAAGCGATAATATCATCACTGCCACGTAACATACACGGACCGGTTTGACAAACTTCAAACATATATTTACCAACCGGCTTGGTATTGTACATGCTATAGAAAGTTGCTACTTCATACACTTCGATAGGTGTAATATTTAATAACTCCGCTACATAATCCATGGTTTCTGCACTTAACCAGCCATCAAAACTGTCTTGCGCTAAATGCAAAACAGGAAGTAAAGCACTCTTTTGCTTTCCTTCTGGGTAACGGGCTACAAGCCTGTTAAACTCTGTTAATTGTGCTTCAGAAAATTTTGCCATTGTTACTATATTTTATGCGTCTAACTCGCCCGCAATTAAATTAAGACTACTCATTGTTACGATTGCATCACTTAACATACCGCCCGTAATTAATTCTGGATATGCTTGATAATAAATGAAACATGGTCTTCTAAAATGAAGACGGAAAGGTGTTCTACCACCATCACTTACCAAATAAAAACCAAGCTCTCCATTACCACCTTCTACTGCACTATAAATTTCACCTTTAGGCATATCTACTTCACCCATCACAATTTTAAAATGCCAAATCAAAGATTCCATTTTGGTATAAACGTCTTCTTTTTTTGGAAGATAATATTCGGGTACATCTGCATGGAAAATTTCCGCGTTGGCGCCTTTAAATTCCTGTACTTTTTTATAGGCCTGCTCTATAATGCTTAAGCTCTGCCACATTTCTTGGTTACGCACTAAAAAGCGGTCATAATTATCGCCCGTTTTTCCTACCGGAATGGTAAAATCAAAATCTTGATAACTGCTATATGGTTGGTGAACACGCACATCATAATCTACGCCAGCTGCTCTTAAGTTAGGACCTGTAAAGCCATAGTTTAAAGCACGCTCTGCACTGATGGCTCCACCACCAATGGTGCGCTCCATAAATATGCGGTTACGTGCAAAGAGGTTTTCAAACTCTTTTAAAACTTTTGGATACTCAACTAAGAATTTCTCGAGTTTCGTAAACGCTGTATTTGTGAAATTCCTTTCAAAACCGCCAATACGCCCAATATTAGTAGTAAGGCGGGACCCACATACTTCTTCATATATTTCATAGATTAATTCACGGTATTGCATCACATACAAAAAGCCTGTATATGCCCCTGTATCCACACCCACAATAGAGTTACAAATTAAGTGATCTGATATACGCGCAAGCTCCATAATAATTACGCGCAAATAATCGACACGCTTTGGTGTCTCAACACCTAAAAACTTTTCGCAAGTTAAATGCCAGCCCATATTGTTAATTGGACTACTGCAATAATTTAAACGGTCGGTAATGGGTGTGATTTGATTGAGCGGTCTACGTTCTGCTAATTTTTCAAACGCACGGTGAATATAACCCACAGTTTGCTCGGTAGAAACAATACGCTCTCCATCAAGTTCCATGATATTTTGAAATACACCATGCGTTGCAGGGTGCGTAGGACCTACGTTTAAGGTAGTCGTTTGCTTTTCGATAGAACCTTCAGGCAGTGTGATATGATGTTGTTGATGCGCTAACATGTCGTTTAATTATTTTGGTTATTATCCTCTTCCAAACATTTCGTCGTCTTTGTCAATTCTTGTTTGATCTTCTAAAGGATATTCTTTTCTGAGCGGGAAGTAATCCATCTCATCCACGTTTAAAATTCTTTTTAAATTAGGATGGCCAACAAAATTAACCCCATAGAAATCATAGGTTTCACGCTCCATCCAATTAGCACTAGAAAATAAATTGCAGGCCGTAAAAACATCTGGCGCAGCAACCGGAACAAATATTTTAAAACGAAGGCGAATATTTTGCGCAAGGTTATGCAAATGATACACCACCGAAATTTCTCGTCCTGCATCATCCGGAAAATTAACACCGCACAAATCTGTTAAAAATTGAAATTGTAAACTAAGCTCATCATATAAAAACTGTAACACTTTTAAGTTGTTGGCAGCAGTTGCTTCAAAACTTAAAACATTGTACGATTCTTCAAAATTAGAAACAACGTCTCCAAATTTTTCTTGCAGTTTTTCTTGAATGTATTGGTTGGTTAATGCCATACTTTTTTATTGAATACCGTAAGAGTTTAATAATGTTTTGTACTGCTCAGAATGTCTACGACGAATACTTTCTTCACCCACTAAATCCTGGATTTTCATAAAACCATCCAAAATAGCTTCTGGTCTTGGAGGACAGCCTGGCACATAAACGTCTACTGGAATTACCTGGTCAATGCCTTGTAACACACTGTAGGTATCAAAAATGCCACCACTAGAAGCGCAAGCACCAATGGCGATCACCCAACGAGGCTCGGCCATTTGAAGGTATACCTGACGAAGTACGGGACCCATTTTTTTTGCAATGGTTCCCATCACCATAAGTAAATCACACTGGCGTGGCGAAAAACCAACACGCTCCGAACCAAAACGCGCTAAGTCGTAATGCGAGCCCATGGTAGCCATAAACTCAATACCACAACAAGACGTGGCAAATGGCAAAGGCCATATTGAATTTTTACGCGCAAGACCCACTACATTACTTAGCTGTGTGGTAAAAAAACCTTCACCTGTAAAACCCGGAGGCGCTTCTACGGCACCCACTGCATCTGCAGAGGAAGCTAAAATAGGTGAGTTATTAAATCGTACTGGACGTGACATATCTTTTATATTAAAATTAATCTTCCCAAGTAAGTGCACCCTTTTTAATGATGTAAATAAAACCCACTAAGAAAAAGCCTACAAACATAAGCACAGCGCTATATCCAGCCCATCCTAGTTCTCTAAAGTTTACCGCATATGGATAAAAGAAAATAACTTCTACATCAAACAAAACAAATAAAATAGCCACTAAAAAATATTTGATGGCCATAGGCTGTCTTGCATCACCATGTGTTTCAATACCACTCGCAAAGTTTTCTAATTTGTCTGACGTTTTACGCTTAGGTCCTACCCATTGAGAAAGCGCAATCATGGTGGCCACAAAGCCAGCCGCGAAGATTAATTGTATGCCAATTGGGAGGTAGTTAGAAGCTAAATTGGTAGCAGATGCATCCATCAAAATTGTACTCCAAGTCATATACTTGTTTTAGTCGCCGCAAAAATACACCGCTAAAGGGATATAAACGAAAAACTCCCCAATTTGGGGAGTCTTTTTTACTATTATTTTACAAAAACCGCTGATTAGCCATTTTTAGCTGGCGTAGCTGCTGTTTTGCCCTGTGGTTTAGAGTAATATTCTATGTTTTTAAGGATTGCAGCGCGCTGTTCTGAAGCAAACTTATTGTTTTCGTCTGCAGCGTCTGGATATAGCGCAATCATTTGATCTGTAATGTTTAACGCTTTTTGGCAAGTAGCTAAAAACTCGTCAACAACAGCGGTGCGGGTACCATCTGACTTTACTTTAAAATCAGGGTTCTTTTTAAGGTTATTAAAGGCACCAACATAGTAAACCAGTTTAAAGTAAGCATTCACAAAAATCTCTTTTTTAAACTTGTCTACACCTGCTTTGGTATAAGCAGCATCTAACTCGTCTAGTAAGGTTACAATTTTTGCGGTATCGGTGCTACTTTTTAAAGCAGCACGTTTAAAGAAACTATACGGCTGTGGCTTATCTGGGTAAGCAGCCATATAGGCTTTTGCATACTCCATTGTTTCAGCAAATGCACCTGCACTAAATGCAGTATTAGATAATTTATAATGATCAGCTTCTGTTAAAGCACCCTTCATTTCTAGTTGACGCTTCATCCATTTTAACTGCTCACCATATGCTTTAGCACGACCAAAAATATCGGCAGCCGTATTCATGTAAGCAATTTTATTTTGCTTAACAGTATCAAGTGAAATGGCTTTTTCTATGTATGCAGATGCCTGCGCTTCGCTACCCGGAAATTTGGTTAACACTTTAACACCAAGTTCATAGTCGGCGGGCTGAATATCAATGGCAGCAGCCTTATCAAGGAATCCTTGGATATAATTTTTTGCTTGAACAGAGTCACCTAAACGGTCGTAGTTGTATGCATAAACAACTGCAATACGTGGCACTTGTGCAATACCAAGTCCTGCTTCTAACTCTTTTAATTTTGCTAAAGACTCTGAATATTTACCCGCTCTAAATAAATAATCTGCAAACAAAATTTCATTGCGCGGATCTTTATCTGCGGTGCTTACAAATTTATCTAAATACTCTTTTGCCTTGTTTACGTCTTTATCTGAATAGTAACGGTAAAGTGCATAATACACTGGCGGAAAAGTTGGATCCGCAGCAATTGCTTTATTAAAAAATTCTTCAAACAATTCTTTGTTGTTTTGAGATTGGTAAATTTTACCAATTCTATAAAACGCACGTGCATTTTTTGGATCACGAGAAGCGGCTTCTGAAAAAGCTTTAACTGCTTCACCACCATTTTCTCCACCCATTCTTAAATGGTTGATACCCATGTTTACAAAAACGTCTGCAGGGGCTAATTCCTGCTCTGCAGCAAGCTTTAGTTTTTCGATAGCAAATACGTGGTCGCCTTGGTTAGCACCAACACTTGCATTGGCACGACCAATTGCATTGAGTACCGCACTGTTTACACGGCCTTTAAACTTTCCTTTGGTTTCGGTAGCTGTTGTAATAGCCTGCTCAAATTTTTGTTTGATGCTATTGATATCGCCACCTTGTAAAAGTTCGATATGTGCAAGGCCTACAATCAATAATGGATCGTTAGGAATATCCTGGATACCTTTTTGATACACCGCTTTTGCACTATTCACGTCTTCTGGTTTTGGTGTTTCGCCTACTTCAGAAACGATTAATGACTGACCATACCAATACACTACTTGTGGATCTTTTGGATTGGCATCATACGCTGCTTTTAAAGACGTGCGCGCACTCTTATATTTTTCATAATCGAGATGTCTAATTCCTTCCGAAACTTGAGCCATCAAACACTGAACAGCTAAAAATGCTGTTACCATTAAAGAAACAATCTTCTTCATTTGTCGGTTTTTATAGTTGTTTTTAATCTGCGTTTTTTATTGTTCCTGTGCGCCTGCTAAATCCCATTTTTGCGGGAACCAAACTAGCGCGCCTAAAAATCAATTGTCCTCTTTCGAGACTCATAAAATTCATAAATCCAGTACCCAATCCTGTTGCATTTTCTTTTAAAACATAATACACGGCTCTTGAAAGTGCATACTGACCTCTCGATATAGTTGCTTGCGAAGGTCTAGCATACAAACCTTTTTCTTCGCACTTGGTACATTCTACAAGGCCTAAATTTACTTTTTTTAGGTATTCAAGTTGCATAGCATTGTAAGAATCTCCTATCCAGCTTAGTCCAACAAAACCAATAGCATCAGCTCTTTCAGCTACTTTTGCTAAAACATCTTCGCTATTTTTTGCGGCTACAACATTGGATCCAAAAGGAGCTCCATGTAAAATAGTATCGCGCAAATAACGTACGGTACTAGTAGCAGAATTTCCATCCATGACTACCGTGGTGGTTGTTTGACCGCTTAAAATTTTACGCAGCTTTTCAACATTAAATACACTGTCTTTTCCTGCCCTATTTACAATAATCGCAACCGCATCATATGCTAGTTCACCATATTGCACTGGGTAAGACAATTGATTTTCAAAGAACGTATCCTCCTGTTTATTGAGCCCTCTAGCTACAATCACCATTCGGGTGCTATCTTGTTGTAAGTCTCTAAAACAATCCGCTTCCGATTTGTAAGAGACTTCAATTTTTGTATTCGGAAAAGACGAATGGTGCACTTTAATTTGTTGCTCCATCACCGGCTTAAAACTCTCATCAACGCTGATATGTATCGTACCCGCGGTTGGAGAATCTTCCGAAGTTATTTTAGTTTCGTTTTTGCAAGCAGTTGTAAAAAAAACAACCGAAACAAACAATAGTCTACCCCACTTCTTTTTCATACACACATTTTAAAATCTAATAGTTTGGATAGATTCCTCTATACAATCTAAAACCACCATACAACAAACAAATACCACCAAATAGATACCTAAATAAAGGATCTACATCTATGAGTTGCACAATGCCAAGCTTTGGTGCAAAAAGCATCACTACCGCCATGCCCAAAATTAAGATTGACATCGAAAAATCATAGATTCTCCGCATCAAAATATAACTTTTCTCTTGTCTAGACCTAAAATCGTTATCCATTTAACAATAAGTTTTTAATGGGGTGAGCAATTTACTTAATTATTTAAATGAGCAGCCCTATTTTTCTCATCAATTTCCAATCATTTTTATAATTTTTGGCTGATTTATAATAAGATACGTTGACATTTAAATTCCACAAAACAGTAATTGGACCCCATTTTGCAAGACTTTGGTATCTTTACGATCATAAACAACCCTTTTTTATGAGCAAACCATCGCTACCACAAGGAACCAGAGATTTTAGTGCTGCCGTTGTTCATAAGCGTAATTATATCCTCCAAACCATCCAAAAAGTGTTCGAACTATATGGTTTTCAACCACTTGAGACACCTGCCATGGAAAATTTGGAGACATTGATGGGAAAATATGGCGAAGAGGGCGACAAACTTATTTTTAAGATTTTAAATAACGGACTTGACAACCCAGCTAAACATGAAGCCGCTACTGCTGCTTTTGATAAAGTATTGGCCGGAAAAAGCACCAAAGACCTTACCGAAAGGGCGCTCAGATATGATTTAACCATTCCATTTGCCCGTTATGTGGCCATGAACCACGCTCAATTAACAATGCCGTTTAAGCGCTATCAAATGCAGCCGGTGTGGAGAGCCGATCGTCCACAAAAAGGAAGATACCGTGAGTTTTACCAGTGCGACGCAGATGTGGTTGGTAGCAGCAGTTTGTTAAATGAATTAGAGCTTACACATATTTATGCCTCAGTATTTGAAAAATTAAAATTACCGGTAGAAATAAGAATCAATAGCCGAAAAATTTTAGCGGCACTCGCTTTGGTTTGTGGCGGCGCAGATAAAATGATTGACATTACAGTTGCCATTGACAAGCTTGATAAAATTGGTATTGAAAAAGTAAAAGAAGAATTAAATGGTCGCGGCCTTGATGCAAATCAAATTGCAGTCATTGAAAAATATTTACAAATTAGTGGCACTAATTCAGAAAAAATAAATCAGTTAACGGCACTTATTGGAGGTGTCACTGAAGGACAAGAAGGCTTACTAGAAATCAATACTTTACTTGAACATTTTAGGGCTTTTCCAAACGTAAATTTAGTAGCAGATTTTACATTAGCGCGTGGCCTTAATTATTACACCGGTATTATTTTTGAAGTAAAAGCCTTGGGCGTTAGTATGGGCAGTATTGGTGGTGGCGGACGCTACAACGATTTAACAGGACTCTTTGGTGTCAAGGATATCCCGGGTGTTGGTGTTAGTTTTGGCGTGGACAGAATTTATGACGTACTAGAAGAATTAAATGCATTTCCGGACACCATACAAAGTAGTACCAAAGTGTTATTTTTTAACGCTGGTACCACAGAAAGTGCGAGTGCTTTTTTACTATTACAAGAACTTAGAGATAGAGGCATTGCTGCCGAAATATTTCATGAACATGCAAAGTTTGACAAGCAGTTTAAATACGCCGAAAAAAAGAATATTGGCTACGTGGTCATTATTGGTGAAGCAGAACTTACAGCAGGAACTTGCGTGGTTAAAAACTTAACCACGGGAAATCAAGAAACCATTAGTAGAGAAGCTCTACTAACCTATTTGTTTTAAAAAATAAGTGAGTCCAACTAACGCGTAAAGTATAACATCTTTTCATCTACAAAAGATGCAGCTTCTACTTTTACTGCCTCTAATACCATACCACTTACGCTAATAGTAAGTCCTATAACTTTTTTATTGCTATCTCTCTTGAATACAACTGGTGCCTGATAATCAGCAATAAAATACTGGTCTTCGCCGGTTTTTTGAAGTATAAAAGAACCCATCGCTGTAGCAGCAACAAGTGCGCCATTGTCAGTATTAATTACGACTTCTTGCACTGGGCTACCTTCTGCAAATTTAAACTTGCCCGTAAACTGAGTAAGGGTGGTGTCTTGTGCTTGGATGGTTACAAAAGCTGCAAGTAATAAAGTGCTTAGTAAAAGGATCTTTTTCATGTGAATTATTTAAATGTAATTTCAAATATAACCACAGGACCTACAAATTGTTGTTGCTGGTTAATTATTTTTGTGTTAACAGGCTTCAAAATTGGGAAATTGGGGCTTTTTAGGGCTTTAAAGGTATCTTTGCAGTTATGAACACGGATTTACCAAATATTAGGCATTTAAGCCTAGACGAGCTAACAGCTTACTTTGAGGAACTGGGCGAGAAAAAATTTAGAATTCAACAAGTACACGAGTGGCTTTGGCAAAAGCATGCGCATTCTTTTGATGACATGACCAACCTTAGCAAAGAGCTGCGTGCCAAATTAAACGAAACATTTATTTTACCGGCTTTAACCATCGATAAAACGCAAGTAAGCGAAGACGGCACTGTTAAATCTAGATTTAAAACATTTGACAAGCATTTTATTGAAGGCGTTTTAATTCCTACCGAAGAAAGAAAAACAGCCTGCGTATCTTCTCAAATAGGTTGTAGTTTAAGTTGCAAATTTTGTGCTACCGGCACCATGGACCGCAAAAGAAATTTAACCTACGATGAAATTTATGATCAAGTCGTATTACTCAATAAAGAAAGTGAAAGAATTTTTGAGAAAAAATTAAGCAATATTGTTTTTATGGGCATGGGCGAACCCCTGCTCAACTACGACAACGTGCTAAAAGCGGTTGAGCGCATTTCTGCAGAAGACGGTTTATTTATGAGCCCCCGCAGAATTACCGTTTCTACAGCTGGTGTTTCTAAACAAATCAGAAAGCTTGGTGATGATAAAGTGCGTTTTAAATTGGCCTTATCGTTACACGCGGCCAACGACAAAAAAAGAAATGAAATCATGCCCATCAATGAAACCAATAACATCAAGGTTCTCGTGGATGCCATGAATTATTTTTACAAACAAACCGGCAACGAAATTACGTTCGAATACATTTTATTTAAGAATTTTAATGATTCTCAAAAAGATGCCGAAGAACTGGTAAAATTATTTCGTCAAGTGCCCGCAGACCTAGTAAACATCATCGAATACAACCCTATCGATTCGTTTCATATGACCAAGCCAGACGAAGAAGGCATAGAAGATTTCATGAACTATCTTGATGCCAACCGCGTGAACGCTCGCCTCAGAAGAAGCAGGGGAAAAGACATTGATGCAGCTTGTGGTCAACTAGCCAATAAGGGTAAATAATTACCAAACATCCTGTTGAAAAACAGCAAAACAATTGTATGCAAAAAAGAACCGACAACTTTAGCAAATTTGCGAACCAGAAAAAAGGTAGCGCAGTAAAAGAAGCCTTCCGTCAAGAGAAGAAAAAAATCAAGCAAGATGCAAGAGCCGCTGGCGAAGAAATGCGCCAACGCAAAAAAGATAAAATGCGCGGGCTTGTTACTGAGCCACTCAAAAAATCGACAAAGCCAGGTGCACGCAAAAGCGCACCAACGGATAGAGATGAACGCGCACCAAGAGCAGGTGCTTCAAAACCAAATGAGGCTGGTGCTGCAGCTGGTTCAAGACCAACTGGATCTGCAAGACCCATCACCCCCGCTAAAACATCACGTAGCAAAGACTTTCAAGCTACTCCAGTAGCAGGCATGCCCGCTCCTATAGCACTTAAAACCGCAGAGCAAATGCCGCTCAATAAATTTATTGCGCATGCAGGTGTTTGTGGACGTAGAGAAGCAGCCGAACTTGTAAAAGGCGGTAAGGTTGTTGTAAATGGCGATAAAATATTTGAACCAGGCTTTAAAGTAGCACCCTCAGATAAAGTACTCGTAAAAGGTAAACAGGTATACCTGCAAAAAAATGCGGTTTATATTTTACTTAATAAACCCAAAGATTATATCACCACTGCAAATGATCCGGAAGGACGCAAAACAGTATTAGATATTATTAAGGGTGCAACCGCAGATAGGGTATACCCTGTTGGCCGATTAGACCGCAACACTACGGGTGTTTTGTTACTCACCAACGATGGTGAACTAGCGCAAAAATTAACGCATCCGTCTTTTGAAATTAAAAAAATATACGAGGTTACACTTGATAGACCCGTTGCTAAAAAAGACTTAGAAGCTGTGTTAGCAGGTGTTACACTAGAAGATGGCTTTGTAGCCGCCGACGCTTGTGGCTATGCCAACGCAAAAGACAAAAACGTAGTAGGGATAGAAATTCATAGTGGCCGTAACAGAATTGTACGCCGCATATTTGAACATTTAGGTTACGATGTACGTGGCCTAGACCGCGTTATGTTTGCCAACCTTACCAAAAAAAATGTAGACCGCGGCAAGTACCGTTTCTTACAAGAAAAAGAAGTGCGCTTACTCAAGTTTATGAACAAATCTTTTGTTCGTAAATCAAAAGAAGAAGCATAATTTTTAGTTTATTTTATTTTAGAAAAATTCTACAATGCGCTTATCCGTACTATTTGAAAACGACGCATTTATTGTAATAGACAAACCCTCTGGACTATTAAGTATTCCGGACAGGTTTGGTATTGATATTTCTGTAAAAGAACTACTCAGACAACAATTTGGAAATATTTTTACCGTGCACCGCCTCGACAAAGACACCAGTGGTGTTATTGTGTTTGCAAAAACCGAAGAAGCGCACCAAGCACTCTCTGTATTATTTGAAGGAAGGGACGTAGAAAAACATTATGTGGGCCTCGTACTTGGCAATCCGGTAAATGATGAAGGCAGCGTGGATGCATCTATTATGGAGCATCCAGGAAAAAACGGAAAAATGGTTACGCACGTAAAAGGTAAGCCTGCTTTAACAGATTATAAAGTAGTAGAAAGGTTTAAGAAATACGCATGGCTATCACTACAAATTCATACGGGTAAAACACATCAGATTCGCGTGCACATGCAGCATATTGGAAGCCCCATTGCATGTGATCCGCTTTATGGCAACAACGAGCCTATTTTGTTGTCAACGCTTAAAAAGAAATTTAAATTGTCTAAATCCGAAGATGAAGAACGACCTATTTTGGGTAGGCTTGCTTTACACGCACATACATTAACCTTTACTTTAGGAACCGAAACATTCAATTTTGAAGCTCCGGTTCCCAAAGATTTACGCGCCCTTTTACAACAACTGCGCAAATGGGACGCGTAGGTTATTTATTAGGCTGTGGAGTATAGCGCAAATACGGCTTTACAACCCTTACTCCTTTTGGAAATTTTTGGATGGCTGCTTCTGTACTAATAGCAGGCACTACAATCACGTCTTCTCCTTCTTTCCAATCGGCGGGTGTTGCAACACTATATTGCGCCGTTAATTGTAAAGAGTCTATTACGCGTAGTACTTCAAAAAAGTTACGACCTGTAGAAGCAGGATAGGTAATGGTTAATTTAATTTTTTTATCGGGACCAATAATAAATAAAGAACGCACTGTAAATGTTTCAGATGCATTAGGATGAATCATACCATATGCATTGGCAATGGATTTATCTTCATCGGCGATGATGGGAAAATTTACATTTGTATGCTGCGTTTCATTAATGTCTGAAATCCAACCAGCATGCTTTTCTAAACTATCTACACTTAATGCCAATAGTTTAACACCACGCTTTTCAAACTCAGCAGCGAGTTGTGCAGTTTTACCTAATTCGGTGGTACATACCGGGGTATAATCGGCGGGATGCGAAAAAAGAACGCCCCAACTATCGCCTAAATATTCATAAAAGTTAATGGGGCCTACCGAAGTTTTTGCATCAAAATTGGGGGCTAAATCGCCTAACTGTACACTCATAATTGCTTGTTTTGAAACACAAATATAAGTACTATTTTTTTTATTTCCTACTATTTTAGTAGACTAATAATTATTTTACAACTTTTTTACCGTACGAGCCTTACGCAGAAAGGATTTGCCGTATTTATTTTTTACCGCATCGATGGCTTCATAGAGGGCATTTTGCTCGGTTTTGTTGTCAAATAAGTTGGTTTGTGCGCCAACATTTGTAAGACCCGAAAGCCTAACGCCAAGTAGCCTTACCATCGTACCAGGTACATATAATTTGGTAAATAAATCGGTGGCTGCTTTTATAATATCACTATCTGCGATGGTAGCCGGAACCGTTACTTGCCTGGTGCTGGTTTCAAAATTTGCATTTCTAAATTTGATCGCTACACAAGTAGCATATTTTTTTTCTTGTCTAAGTTCGTAAGCAACACGCTCTGACTGCCCAACAAGTTGCGCTAATAAAATATCCATGTCTGAAGTGTTTTCTTCAAATGTATTTTCGGCAGAAATAGATTTTGATTCACGGTGCGGCGATACCACCGAATCACTTTTACCATTTGCTTGTCTAATTAATTGTGTACCCCATTTACCCAATACTTTTTCTAACACTACTGGATCAAAATGTAAAATATCACCAATGGTATGAATGCCGAACCCTAGTAATGTTTGATGTGATTTTTTTCCTACCCCACCTAGTTTTTCGACAGGTAGTGGTGCTAAAAATTCTTTTTCGTGACCGGGTGTGACAAATAAATAACCATTGGGTTTTGCTTCATCGGTTGCAATTTTTGCCACCATTTTATTACTAGCAAGCCCAAATGAAATTGGTAAGCCCGTTTCATCCATAATTGTTTTTCGAAGCCGAATGGTCCATTCGAGTGGATTAAAAAAAGTATCCATACCCGTTAGGTCTATATAAAATTCATCGATAGATGCTTTTTCGTAGAGGGGCGCATTGGCTGCAATAATATTGGTAACCCAGGCAGAATATTTAGAATAAAGTGGATAAGAGCTTTTTACAATAATGGCGTGCGGACACAGCTCCATGGCTTTTCGCATAGGCATGGCACTGCGTACGCCAAATTTTCTAGCTTCGTAACTACAAGTAGTAACCACGCCCCTATCTCTACTGCCACCAACAACAACGGCTTTACCAAGCAGTGATGGATCTTGCAGCATTTCTACACTTACAAAAAAAGAATCTAAATCAAAATGGGCAATATAACGTTGAGGTGTTTGCATGGTATTTATGACCTATACACATCTAGTAATCCGTCTGGTAAAATCACGTACACTTTTTTAGCGTCATGATCAATAGAATCTAAGCTTTCGGCGTGGAGTGGAATCAGCGCTTCGTTACCTTCCAATGAAATTTTTAATAGTACTTGATGTGGTTGTTCAATCACTTCCTCAATGGGTCCTAGGTTTTCATCTTCATCGGTAATCACTTCGTATCCAAGTAATGCAATGGGTGCAGACTTTCCAGCGAGCGCTCTAAAATCTTTTTCTAATAACCATGCTTGACGCGATACAAACCTGGCCCCTGCTTCTTTGGTGTTTACGCCTTCAAAAGATACATACATCTCTGCTTCATCTTTTGCTTTTGATCCGCTAATAAAATATGGGAGGTAAGAACCTTTTTGTTCTTCTACAAAAAGTACTTCCACGTCTTTGAGGTTTGTTTTTTTTCCAAGCCCGTGCGTTAAAATAAGTTCTCCTTTTACACCAAAAGTGGCCACTAATTTTCCAATGTGTATGTATTCACTCATGACTGCAAATTATTTATTAATTGGGATATTCCCGAACTAAAAACGCCCGCAACTTACGTTGCAGGCGTTTCGATAGTATGTTCAAATAGAGCTACGCTTCTGGAGTTGCTTCTGGAGTTGCTTCTGGAGCATCTGTTGCAGGTGTTTCCACTTCTGCAGCTGGTGCTTCTGGAGATACTACTTCTTCAACTACTGCTTCTGGTTCTGCAACCGGAGCTTCTTCTACTTTTACTTCTTCTACTTTTTTAACAACAGGAACGTATACTTTTTTAGCACGTATTTCTGATTTGTGTGCATCGCTTCTGCGGATGATATTTGCTTCATGCTCATTATGCCAAGCTTCAAACTTAGTCATTGCGGTTGCATCATCAAATAAACCAAGCTTTACACCACGTAATAAGTGCTTTAAATAAAGTACACCCTTAAAAGAAAGGATACGACGTACTGTGTCTGTTGGTTGAGCTCCTTTGTTTAACCAATCTAAAGATTTTTCACGATCTAAATTGATAGTTGCTGGAACTGTTAATGGATTGTAAGTACCAATTTTTTGGATAAACTTACCGTCTCTTGGTGCACGACCATCGGCTACTACGATGAAGTAGAACGGTCTTTTTTTACTACCGTGTCTTTGTAGTCTCATTTTTACTGCCATGTTAAATAGAAATTTATAGGCGTTAAGAAATATTGTTAAGGGTTGCAAATATAGGTATTTTATGCGGTTTTAGACGTAAAAAACCTAAAAATGCGCTAAAATTCGGTTAAACCTACCTTTTCATGCCCGGAAAACGACCGCCCATTGGCATGTTATTCATCGATTTCATCATTTGTTTCATCTGATCAAACTGCTTCATAAAGGCATTTACTTCGGCGAGTTCTTTACCAGCCCCTTTTGCAATACGCTGCTTTCTGCTAGGGGTCAGTGCATCTGGATTGGCGCGTTCAAATGGAGTCATGGAGTTGATCATGGCTTCAATACCCACAAATGCGTTATCGTTAATATCTACATCTTTAATGGCTTTACCTACACCTGGTATCATACCCATTAAATCTTTGAGGTTACCCATTTTTTTAATTTGCTGCAGCTGCGTTAAAAAATCCTGAAAATCGAATTGATTTTTTTTGATTTTCTTTTCTAATTTTTTAGCTTCTACTTCATCAAATTGTGCTTGCGCTTTTTCAACAAGTGATGTAATATCACCCATACCTAAAATACGCTGTGCCATCCTATCTGGATAAAACACATCGAGGGTGTCTAATTTTTCGCCACTACTTACAAACTTAATAGGTTTGTTAACCGTGTATTTAATAGTGAGTGCCGCACCACCTCTTGTATCACCATCAAGTTTTGTTAATACAACACCCGTAAAATTAAGCCGATCATTAAATGCTTTTGCGGTGTTAACGGCGTCTTGTCCAGTCATGGAATCTACCACAAATAAAATCTCGGTAGGATTCACAGCGTCCTTGATAGCAGCGACTTCTAGCATCATCGCTTCATCTACTGCTAAACGGCCCGCGGT
>Ga0209598_10000468_pt1 | contig 32115 bp, 33 predicted proteins | sample M_140807_EF_Meta_FD_187317 | JGI IMG/M metagenome (GOLD analysis project Ga0209598, IMG submission 187317) | Freshwater microbial communities from Lake Montjoie, Canada to study carbon cycling - M_140807_EF_MetaG (SPAdes) (version 2) | ecosystem: Environmental > Aquatic > Freshwater > Lake...
GGAGCACTTGTGTGCACATCACAATCTCCGAAGTGCGGCATCTGTCCTGTGGCACACGAGTGCACATGGCGAAGTCTTGATTATCCAAAGTCAGATGTCATAAAGCGCACGCAGAGTTGGCATGGCACTGATCGACAATGTCGCGGAACTGTTGTGCAGGCACTTCGTGAAAATGATGTGCTCACCAAAGCTCAGATCACGCAGTTGTGGGATGTTCCATCACAGCTTGAGAAAGCGCTACTGACACTTCTTGATGATGGACTTATCGAATCTCGCGGCAAGAGTAAGTACTCCTTGCCGCGAAATTAAGCAGTAGGTGCTTCGGCTAAATCCCCAGGGCTATCAGGTGATGAAACCTTCGGTGAACCTGTAAAGGTGAATTTCGCTTCTGCGCCTTCACCTTCAACATCGACCACAATGATTTCGCCAGCCTTAAGCTCGCTAAATAAGATGCGCTCTGAGAGTGAATCTTCGATTTCTCGTTGAATCACGCGACGCAATGGACGCGCACCAAGAAGTGGATCATAACCACGCAGTGCAAGGAGATCCTTAGCAGCCTGTGTGAGTTCGATACCCATGTCCTTAGCCTTCAAACGCTCATCAAGGTTAGCAATCATGAGATCGACGATATGAATAATCTGTTCTCTTGTGAGCTGGTGGAAGACGATGACATCGTCGATGCGGTTAAGAAATTCTGGGCGGAAGTGGTTCTTGAGTTCATCTTGAACCTTGCCCTTCATGCGATCGTAATTCGTTAAATCATCATCAGCGTTGGAGAAGCCAAGCCCGAGTGACTTAGAGATATCGCGTGTTCCAAGGTTGGTTGTCATGATGATGACAGTGTTCTTAAAGTCGACTGTGCGACCTTGTGAATCTGTCAGGCGACCATCTTCAAGAACTTGAAGAAGTGAGTTAAAGATATCTGGGTGTGCCTTTTCGATTTCATCGAAGAGCACGACAGAGAATGGACGACGGCGAACCTTTTCAGTCAGCTGTCCACCTTCGTCATAACCGACATACCCAGGAGGTGCTCCGAACAGACGTGAAGCTGTGTGGCGCTCTGAGTATTCAGACATATCGAGTTGAATCAACGCTGTCTCATCACCAAAGAGGAATGAGGCAAGTGTGCGTGAGAGTTCAGTCTTACCAACACCAGATGGGCCAGCGAAGATAAATGAACCGCCAGGACGCTTTGGATCTTTAAGACCTGCACGAGTACGGCGGATTGCTTGTGACAAGGCCTTAATCGCTTGATCTTGACCAATAACGCGACGGTGGAGTTCATCTTCCATACGAAGAAGTCGCGCAGTCTCTTCCTCAGTTAACTTAAATACTGGAATACCAGTAGAAACTGAGAGCACCTGGGCGATGAGTTCTTCATCGACTTCAGTGACCTTATCGAGATCTGTTGCCTTCCAATTCTTTTCAGCTTCTTGCTTCTCTTGGATAAGAGTCTTCTCCTTATCGCGAAGAGTTGCAGCGCCTTCAAAATCTTGTCCATCGATTGCAGATTCTTTAGCTTTGCGAGCATCAGCGATTTTGTCATCGTAAGCGCGAAGTTCAGCAGGTGCTGTCATGCGCTTAATGCGAAGACGTGATCCTGCTTCATCAATAAGGTCAATCGCCTTATCGGGTAGGAAGCGATCTGAGACATAACGATCTGCAAGATTTGCAGCTGCTGCCAGTGCGCCATCGGTGATGGAGACACGGTGGTGAGTTTCATAGCGATCGCGAAGACCCTTAAGAATTTCGATGGTGTGAGCTACTGATGGCTCCTTCACCTGAATTGGCTGGAAACGACGCTCAAGAGCTGCATCCTTTTCGATGTGCTTGCGGTATTCATCAAGGGTAGTTGCACCAATTGTCTGGAGTTCACCGCGAGCAAGCATTGGCTTCAAGATACTTGCAGCATCGATTGCACCTTCTGCAGCTCCCGCGCCAACAAGTGTGTGAATTTCATCGATAAAGATAATGATGTCGCCACGAGTCTTAATCTCTTTAAGAACTTTCTTCAAGCGCTCTTCAAAATCTCCACGATAACGAGAACCAGCAACCAGTGCACCTAAATCAAGTGAGTAGAGCTGCTTATCCTTCAGCGTTTCAGGAACATCGTTCTTAGCAATAGCTTGGGCAAGACCTTCAACGACTGCAGTCTTTCCAACGCCTGGCTCACCGATTAATACTGGGTTGTTCTTTGTGCGACGTGAGAGAACTTGCATGACGCGTTCGATCTCTAATTCACGACCGATAACTGGGTCAAGCTTTCCTTCACGAGCAGCTTGTGTGAGGTTGCGACCAAATTGATCAAGGACGAGAGATGTTGATGGAGTTCCTTCTGCAGGACCACCTTGTGCAACGGTCTCTTTTCCTTGGTATCCAGAAAGTAATTGAATAACTTGTTGGCGCACGCGATTGAGATCTGCACCTAACTTAACGAGAACTTGAGCTGCAACGCCTTCGCCTTCGCGGATTAGTCCAAGAAGAATGTGTTCTGTTCCAATGTAGTTATGGCCAAGTTGAAGTGCTTCACGTAGTGAAAGTTCTAGAACTTTCTTTGCACGTGGAGTAAAGGGAATGTGGCCACTAGGTGCTTGCTGTCCTTGACCAATAATTTCTTCTACCTGTGCGCGAACGCCTTCAAGTGAGATGCCGAGTGATTCAAGACCCTTTGCAGCAACGCCTTCACCTTCGTGGATAAGACCGAGGAGGATATGTTCTGTGCCGATGTAGTTGTGGTTGAGCATGCGTGCTTCTTCTTGAGCTAGGACAACAACGCGTCGAGCTCGATCGGTAAAGCGCTCAAACATGGGCATTACTCCTTCTTCTTAATTCAACGAACTATCGGTAAGCCTATAACCCAGCGTGGGGAAGGCGCGAGGTGGATTGCCTATATGTCATAGAACCCCAGATATGGGGCCGATATTCCCGCCAGGCTCTAGAGATTGAGGAGCATGCGGGTATTTCCCAGGGTATTGGGCTTTACCGACTCGAGATCAAGGAATTCGGCAACACCTGCGTCATAGGAGCGCAGGAGCTGCTGATAGACATCGGAATCAACCGGTGTCCCTTGAATTTCAACAAAACCATGGCGACCAAAGAACTCTGTCTGAAAGGTGAGACAGAAAATTCTCTCCACACCAATCTCACGAGCACGTTCAATAATGCGCTCCATCAACTTGTTGCCAATACCTTGCTTCTGCAAATTCTCTTTGACAGCAACTGTGCGAACTTCTGCGAGATCTTCCCAGAGCGTGTGGAGCGCTCCGCATCCCACAACGTTTCCATCCAGTTCTGCAACAGTAAATTCTTGAACACCTTCATATAAAGTCACAGTCTCTTTTGCAAGCATCTGACCAGGGGCGGCATAGGAATCAACGAGTTCGCGAATTGCCTTCACATCAGAAGTTTTTGCAGGACGAATTACTAACATGCTTAATCAGCTTCAGGTTTTACAAGAGGGAACAAAATAGTTTCACGGATACCAAGACCAGTCAGCGCCATGAGAAGTCGATCCACACCCATTCCCATTCCGCCCATAGGTGGCATTCCAAATTCCATAGCACGTAAGAAATCTTCATCAACCTGCATCGCTTCAAGATCGCCCTTTGCACCAAGCTGTGCTTGTTCAATCAAACGTTCACGTTGAATAACAGGATCGATAAGTTCTGAGTAACCGGTTGCTAGTTCAAAGCCATCGACGTAGAGATCCCACTTTTCAACAACTCCAGGAGTTTCACGATGTGCGCGAACGAGTGGTGAGGTATCAACTGGGTATCCCATAACAAATGTTGGCTCAATTAATTTATCTTGAGCAACATGCTCAAAGATCTCTTCAGCGAGCTTGCCTGTTACCCACTTTGGGTCAATCTTCATACCAAGCTTTGTTGCATACTTCTTGAGCTCATCGATGGAGGTAAGCGCTGTTACCTTCTCGCCCACTCCTTCAGAGATCGCGTCATAGAGTGAAATCTCTTTCCATGTGCCACCGAGATCTGCTTGGCGACCATCGTGATGTGTCACCACATGTGAACCAGCCACTGCCATGGCTGCATTTTGAATAAGAGAACGAGTGACATCAGCGATGGAGCGCCAATCACCATAGGCCATATAGGACTCGACCATCGCGAACTCTGGTGAGTGAGATGAGTCAGCGCCTTCATTGCGGAAGTTGCGATTGATTTCAAAGACGCGCTCAATGCCACCGACAACGCAACGCTTTAAGAAGAGCTCCGGTGCAATACGCATGTAGAGATCCATATCGTATGCATTACTAAAAGTCTTGAAGGGACGAGCTGTAGCTCCACCATGCATCACCTGAAGCATCGGTGTCTCAACTTCAATAAAGCTTTCACTATTAAATGTCTCTCGCAGTGAGCGCATCACAGTTGGGCGCATACGTGCTGCCACACGCGCTTCTGGGCGAACAATCAAATCCACATATCGCATGCGAACGCGAGTCTCTTCAGACATTGGTTTGTGATCGTTAGGCAATGGGCGAAGAGATTTAGATGCAAGTGCCCATGAGTTTGCAAGGATGGAAAGTTCACCGCGCTTTGAGGTAATGATTTCACCTGTCACAGAGACCATGTCACCTAAATCAATATCTGATTTCCATGCATCAAGTTGATCTTCTCCGACTTTATCTAGAGATAACATCGCTTGAAGTTCAGTGCCATCGCCCTCGCGCAGAGTTGCAAAACAGAGTTTGCCTGTGTCGCGCTTAAAGATGATGCGGCCTGTAAGGCTTTCTATATCTCCGGTGGCCACATCAACATCAAGGCTTGTGTACTTCTCGCGTACTTCTTTTAAAGATTTTGTACGGGCAACTGCAACGGGATATGGCTCAATTCCGCGCTCAATGAGGCTCGCACGCTTCTCGCGACGAATCCGAAGTTGCTCGGGTAGGTCATCCTCTGTGGCGGGCGAGTTATCAGTTGTCATAGTGCAGTGAGTCTACCTTTTCAGGCTACTGATTCTTCTCATGAATAAGGCGAAGCCCAATAAGAGTCAGATCTGGCTCATGCTCATCGATAGTTTCAGAAACTCCAATGATGAGTGGAGCAAGGCCACCTGTTGCAATCACGGTGGGAGCATCATCGTAATCCTTCGCCAATTCTGCAGTGATTCGATCAACCAGACCATCTACTTGTCCAGCAAATCCAAAGATTGTTCCGGATTGAAGAGCTTCAACGGTGTTCTTACCAATCACGCTCTTGGGGCGAACAAGTTCGACTTTGCGCAGCTGAGCAGCACGAGCAGCGAGAGCATCTACAGAAATCTCAATTCCTGGAGCAAGTGCACCACCAAGGAATTCACCTTTAGGAGAGACAACATCGAGGTTTGTAGATGTTCCAAAGTCCACCACGATGGCTGGGCCGCCATAGAGAGTGTGGGCAGCAAGAGTGTTCACAATGCGATCTGCACCAATTTCCTTGGGATTATCAACGAGGAGCTGAACGCCAGTCTTTGTTCCAGGTTCAACAATTGTGATTGCAATATCGCTGAAATAGGAGTTGATCATCGTGCGCAGTTCACGAAGCGTTGCTGGAACTGTGGAGCAGATAGCAAGGCCTGTGAGTGTGTAGCCGCTGACAAGTGCGCTGTATTGGAGCCAAAGTTCATCAGCAGTAGTGCGTGGGTCTGTCTTCACGCGCCATGACTTAATGAGCTTATCTTTATCAAAGATTCCCAGAACCGTATTTGTATTTCCCACATCGACTGTCAATAACATAATTACTCCGCTCTCAGATCTAGACCGATATCAAAGACTGGAGCGCTATGAGTAAGCGCACCGATTGCTAAGAAATTAACTCCTGTTGATGCATATGCCTTGGCATTCTCAAGTGAAATTCCACCTGATGCCTCAAGTTTGGTTGCACCGGCCACGATAGAAACTGCCTCTGCGCACTGTGCTGGACTCATATTGTCGAGCAATACTAAATCAGGTTTCAGTGGCAAGACTTCACGCAGTTGATCCAAGGTATCGACTTCTATTTCAATCTCAGAGGTTGGAAACTCTGCTCGGACTTTAGTGAAGGCCTGCGCAACACCACCTGCTGCTGCAATGTGATTATCTTTAATGAGTGCAGCGTCACTGAGTGACATACGGTGATTAGTTCCACCACCCATGCGCACTGCATATTTCTCAAGTAGTCGCATTCCTGGAGTCGTCTTACGAGTATCGCGAATCTCGCACTTTGTGCCTGCAATGGCATCCACCCACGTGCGGGTCAGAGTTGCGATGCCACTCAAATGACCTAAGAAATTAAGTGCCGTGCGCTCTGCAAGCAAGATGGCGCGAGTATCACCGCGCACAGTCATCAAAACTTCACCCTGCTTGACCGAAGCACCATCTTGTACAAGGACAGCAATATCAGTCAGTCCTACCTCTTCAAGAACCGCGTGAGCCATTTCAATACCAGCAATCACGCCAGCTTTTCTCGAAACGAAATCAGCAACAACTCTCTCACTGCCAGAGACGGTAGCCACAGATGTAATGTCTTGGCCGCCTTGTAGATCTTCAGCAAGAGCTCTCTTAATCAGGTCGCGATCAATCATTTTCCAACCTCCTGATACCCAGTTGTCCAGTAACCCTTTTGATCTAACTGTTGCACGATGCGCTTTTTCCAGAGATCGGTTGTCTCAGGGAAATCTTCACGCCAATGTGAACCACGAGTCTCTTGTCGAATAAGTGCAGCCTTCACAATAGTTTGCGCGAGCTGGAAGAGATTTGTTGTCTCCCATGCCTCTACACATGGCTGCGTACTCTTTCTATCTTCAATACGAGTTAAATCTGAACTTGTCTTAAGCAATGAGTCCGATGATCGCAGCACACCTGCACCACGGCTCATACTCACCTGAATGTCATGGCGCACTTGTGGATCAAGCAGAATCGCCTGAGATGCATTCACCACTGGTTCGCTCTTCTCAGGCAAGTTCTCTGCAATATCGGCTGCAATGCGTGCACTAAATACGAGGCCTTCAAGGAGAGAGTTAGAGGCAAGTCGATTAGCCCCGTGCACACCAGAACATGCTGTTTCACCGCATGCATAAAGGCCATTGACACTCGTGCGGCCATTGAGATCAACACGCACTCCCCCTGATGCATAGTGCGATGCTGGAGCCACAGGGATTAAATCTTTGAGTGGATCAATCCCATGTGAAACACATGAGGCATAGATAGTAGGAAAGCGTTCTTTAAATCCCTCGAGGTGGCGAACATCAAGCCACACATGATGAGCACCCGTTGTATTCATCACGCGCATAATGGAGATTGCCACAACATCGCGTGGTGCAAGTTCAGCAAGGGGATGAATATCTTGCATGAATCGCACACCCTTATCGTCAACGAGATATGCACCTTCACCCCGTACTGCTTCACTAATGAGTGGCTGCTGTCCTTCAGAATTGTCGCCAAGCCATAGGACTGTTGGATGGAATTGAATAAATTCAACATCAGCTACCTTTGCGCCTGCTCGGAGTGCGAGTGCAACACCATCTCCTGTTGAAACAGATGGATTTGTAGTTTGTGCAAATACTTGTCCCAATCCACCCGTTGCAAGGACTACAGCGCGCGCAAGTCCACGGCCAACACCATCACGACTACCAGCGCCAATGACGTGAAGAGTTACTCCACACACTTCACCAATATCATTTTTGAGTGCATCAAGAACCAGTGCGTGTTCGACAACTTCAATCTCTGGATCATCATGCACCGCAGCAAGAAGTGCTCGAGATACTTCAGCACCAGTTGCATCACCGCCTGCATGCAGGATGCGATTGCGAAGGTGTCCACCTTCACGAGTTAGCGCTATTTCACCGCTATCTTCTTTATCAAAAATTGCCCCACGTTCGATCAGCTTTCGTACCGCTTCAGGGCCTTCAGTAACAAGAACGCGCACTGCATCAACATCACAGAGCCCAGCTCCTGCAACAAGAGTGTCCTTCTCGTGAGCCTGCGGTGAATCACCATCGCCAAGGGCAGCTGCGATACCGCCTTGAGCCCACTTTGTTGAACCCTCATCAACGCGCGCTTTTGTGACAAGCAAAACTGATAATCCATATGTGCGGCATTGCAAGGCAGTAGTTAATCCTGCAATTCCTGATCCCACGACGATGACATCTGCTGTGGCAGTCCAGCCAGGAGTTGGCGCTAATAACTTCATGCGCGATTTCCCATAGGCATATTGTCAATCAATCGCACACCATTTATCCACCCAGCGACAATCGCACGAACCTCTCGAGTATCCGAATGAGCGTGAGCAAAGGTCATCTCATCGATGAAATCCGCGTAATCAAGAGTGAAGGCGCTCTCACTGGCCAAAATCTCTCGCAACTCACTTTCAGAGTTCGCTTGGGTTAAGGCTCTGTAAATCACTTGTGCGGCGCTTCGACCTTCTTCGCTCAGTCGCATATTGCGAGATGAGAGTGCAAGTCCATCGCTCTCACGAATGGTGGGTGCTGCAACAATCTCAATATCTTTAGCAATTGTCCTAATTAGTTGCAGTTGTTGAAAATCTTTCTCCCCGAAGATCGCTACCTTTGGTTTAAGTAACTCAAAGAATTGATGAACAACGGTGAGCACGCCATCAAAGTGGCCAGCTCTCGATTTACCTTCATAGATATCACCAATCGGCCCTGCAGATTTCTTGGCATACCCATCAGGATAAATTTCTGCCTGTGTTGGAAGCCAGAGATGTGTCACTCCAGCAGCATCGGCAATTGCAATATCAATATCTGGTGTGCGGGGATACTGTGCTAAATCTTCTCTACTTTCAAATTGCAAAGGATTGATAAAGATACTTGCGACAACATCAGAGCTGTATTTCTTAGCAAGTGCAAAGAGTGAAGCGTGGCCGGCATGTAGTGCGCCCATTGTTGGAACAAATGCGCAGGCAGAAGGAAGCTGGCGAGCATCTGTTACTACTTTCATGGCTCCAGTCCTTTCAGGTACCGGGCAGGCAGTGAGGTAATTCTAAGGCGTTAGGACAGTTGCGCCAAAAGCTCAGAGATTTTGCCGTGTGTAAGTAGTAGGGCATCGGGTTCAATCTCATGCCACGGTTCTAAGACAAAGCGACGTTCAAAGGCGCGTGGATGAGGAAGTTCTAACTCTGTGGCGCTACTGAGCAAAGTGCCATATTGAATGAGGTCGAGATCAATTGTGCGCGGCCCCCACTTCTCATGACGCTCACGGCCAAGAGATTTCTCGATTCCATGAAGAAGTGAAAGCAGATCCATAGCTGGCAAATCACTTTCAAGGATGCAGACTGCATTGATGTAATCAGGTTGTTCTGGGCCACCGACAGGTTTAGTTGTGTAGTAAGAAGAGACTGCAGTTACTTCAGCAGCTTCTTTGAGCATCGCAACTGCTAGATCCATCTGTTCCTTGGGATTTCCTATATTGGCACCGAGTGCGACTACTGCCTTCATCGAGTGATGGTGACTGAGATATCGGATGTTTGCGCAGAAATCGGTGCTTTAGGTTTATGGACCGTGACTGCAATATTAGAGATTTGTGGGTGTCCACCCTTGATGCGATCTGCAATACGTCCTGCAAGTCTTTCAATGAGTTGAACTCGCTCACCCGTAATCTCTTCAACCACGATATCGGCAAGTGCTCCGTAATCAATCGTGTCAGCTAAATCATCGCTCACACTTGCACGAGATAGGTCTAAGTGAATCTCAAGATCAACAAAGAAATCTTGTCCGTTCTTTGCTTCATGATCGAAGACACCGTGGTAACCAAACCCCCAAATACCTGTAAGAGAGATGACATCACTCACGAGCGAGCCACTTCCACATTTGCCTTCACACCATGAACTCTAACTGCCCAAATGCCTGTGCCAACCAGCGATTGAGTTACCTTCACTGTGGCCTCTTCTCGCTCATCTGGGTGATCTCCACCCAAGAAACGTTTACGTGAGTGGCCAATTAGGACTGGATAGCCAAGTGCCACAAATTCATCAATCCGGTTGAGTACTTCCCAGTTATGTTGCGCATCTTTAGCAAAACCAATGCCTGGATCCAAGATGATGTTCTCGCGCCTAATCCCTGCACCAAGTGCCTTATCTAGCTGCACAGTTACCTCTGCAATCACATCAGCAACTACATCTCCATAAATAGCCTTCTCATTCATATCTTTTGAATGCCCGCGCCAATGCATCAAAGTGTATTTACATCCAAGCTCTGCAACGGTTGAAAACATGTCCGGGTCTGCAGCTCCTCCACTAACGTCGTTAACGATGGTGGCTCCTGCTTCAACAGCAAGTTTGGCTGTTGAAGCGCGCATCGTGTCAACGCTAATTACGACACCCTTGTTTGCAAGTTCACGAATAACAGGAATGACACGTGCTTGCTCTTCCTCCTCCGTAACACGGTCTGCACCTGGGCGAGTTGATTCACCACCCACATCGATAATATCGACGCCATCTTCAATCATTTCAAGACCGTGTGCAATTGCAAGTGATGCTTCATAGTGCTGGCCACCATCGGCGAAGGAGTCAGGGGTGACATTGAGAATGCCCATCACCAACATAAGTTTTATCGATTCGTAATAAGGCTAATTGCTTCAGCACGCGTAGCTGCATCACGCAAAACACCTCGGACAGCTGAAGTTGTAGTGCGCGCCCTAGATTTGCGAACTCCACGCATCGACATACATAAATGTTCGCAATCAATAATGACAATCACGCCCATAGGTTTAAGAATTTCGACAAGGGCATCTGCAATTTGAGTTGTGAGACGCTCTTGTACTTGGGGACGGCGTGCAAAGAGATCAACAAGGCGAGCAACTTTGGATAGACCCGTGATCTTTCCGCTCGGGATATATCCCACATGTGCAACGCCATGAAAGGGAGTGAGGTGGTGTTCGCAATGAGAAAAGACTTCAATGTCACGAATGATGACAAGCTCTTCATGGCCAATATCAAAAGTTGTTGTTAAGACATCTTCTGGCTTCTGCCATAGTCCTTCAAAGTTCTCTTTAAATGCACGTGCAACTCGTGCTGGAGTTTCTTTCAGACCTTCGCGTTCAGGATCTTCACCGAGCGCTAAGAGAAGTTCACGCACTGCCTTTTCTGCGCGCTCCTGATCGTAGGGATGCGCAGCGCGTCCATCGCCAGGTCCCATAGAGACGGAGGAAATATCAGTCACTCGACGTTGCCTTCTTCACGCGACGTGATTTGCGAGGAGTATCTTGTGGTGTTGCTCGCTCAGGAATATCTACAGGTGGTTTTGCAGAAGGTAAGCGATTTTCTGAACCTGTCCATGCTGGACGGTTAGGCCATGACTTTACCTTCGCAAAGATTGCAGCAATCTCTTCTTTATTTAGAGTTTCCTTCTCAAGAAGCTCTAGAACCATTTCATCAAGAATCCCACGATTTGCTTCAAGAATGTCATATGCCTCTTGATGCGCAGTCTCAATGAGTTTACGAATCTCACGGTCAACAATTGCCGCAACATTTTCAGAGTAATCACGTTGATGTCCGTAATCGCGACCCATGAATGGTTCTGATGCATCGGTACCAAGTTTGATTGCGCCAATTGCTTCAGTCATTCCATATTGGGTAACCATGGCGCGAGCAAGAGCAGTTGCCTTTTCAATATCGTTAGAAGCACCCGTTGATGGATCATGGAAGATGAGTTCTTCTGCAGCGCGGCCGCCCAATGAATATGCCAATTGATCTAGTAATTGGTTGCGAGTTGTTGAGTACTTATCTTCATCAGGCAGAACCATTGTGTAACCAAGTGCGCGACCACGCGGCATGATCGTGATCTTATGAACAGGATCTGTGTGTGGAAGTGCGTAGGCAACAAGTGCATGTCCTGCTTCGTGATAGGCAGTAACGCGACGTTCTTCTTCAGACATCAAACGTGATTTACGTTGAGGTCCAGCCATCACACGATCGATAGCTTCATCAATCTGTGTATTGGTAATCGTCTTCTGACCTTCGCGAGCTGTGAGAAGCGCTGCTTCATTAAGCACATTGGCAAGGTCTGCACCAGTAAATCCTGGTGTGCGACGAGCGTATGCAACGAGTTCAACATCCTTGGAGAGCGGCTTGCCCTTTGCATGCACTTTAAGAATATCTTCACGGCCCTTGAGATCTGGACGCTCCACTGGAATCTGACGATCAAAGCGACCTGGACGAAGAAGTGCTGGGTCTAGAACATCAGGTCGGTTAGTTGCTGCAATCAAAATAACTTGCCCATTTGCTTCAAAGCCATCCATCTCAACAAGGAGCTGGTTCAGAGTCTGCTCACGTTCATCGTGACCGCCACCCATTCCTGCACCACGCTGGCGACCTACTGCATCAATTTCATCTACGAAGACAATTGCAGGTGCATTCGCCTTAGCTTGATTGAAGAGATCGCGAACGCGAGCTGCGCCAACTCCTACAAACATTTCAACAAAGTCAGAACCTGAAATTGAATAGAAAGGAACTTTTGCCTCACCTGCAACGGCGCGTGCAAGGAGTGTCTTTCCAGTTCCTGGAGGACCATAGAGAAGAACGCCTTTAGGAATCTTTGCACCAAGGAGTGCGTACTTCGCAGGATCTGCCAAGAAATCTTTAATCTCTTCAAGTTCTGCAATGGCTTCATCTGCGCCTGCAACATCATCAAAGGTATTTTGTGGAACATCGTTATCTTGTAGCTTCGCGCGAGACTTTCCAAATGAGAAGACGCGGTTTCCACCTTGCGCATTACTCATCATGAGGAAGAACAAGAAGCCAATAATCAGAATTGGACCGAAGGTAAAGAACAGTGATGTGAGGAAGGATTGTGTGGGAACGCTGACGCTCCAACCCTTGGTAGGTGGATTTGCCGTCAACACATCAACCAAATTGGGCTCTTGGCGCGCTATGTACGAGGCTTCAACTTTCGTTGCACCCTTGATGGTATTTCCGCCCGAGAGAATCAGGCGAATCTTCTGTGATTTATCAACCAGAACTGCTGACTCCACTTGTGACTTTGAAATCGCATCGATTGCTTGCGAAGTCTTGATCTCTGTGTAGCGATTGGCAGCGTTAGTAATCTGTCCAAAGATTGTGACACCAAAAATTGCAACAATGATCCAGAAAAGTGGACCGCGGAAAATCTTCTGCGAGCGAGTAAGAGGTGCCTTCTTTCCACCATCTTTATTCGATGGCTTAGGAGCCTTCTTCGATGTGGCCTTCTTTAATTTATTCAGTGGGTTCTGGGAAGACATGAAACTCCTTATGAGTACATGTGCTTAGCAAGCACACCGATAAATGAAAGGTTGCGGTACTTCTCATCAAAATCAAGACCATACCCAACAACAAATTCTTTAGGAATATCAAAGCCAACGTACTTCACATCAACATCAACTTTTGCAGCTTCTGGCTTGCGAAGGATTGCGAGAATTTCAACAGAGGCAGCTCCGCGAGAGTAAAGGTTTGATTTAAGCCATGAAAGTGTTAAACCCGTATCGACAATATCTTCAACAATCAGAACATGGCGACCAGTAATATCGCGATCTAAATCTTTAAGGATACGAACTACACCACTTGATTTAGTTCCTGAACCGTAGGAAGAAACAGCCATCCAATCCATCTCGATATGTGTCTGCATTGCACGTGTCAGATCAGCCATCGCCATAATTGCGCCCTTGAGCACACCAACAAGGAGAACCTTCTTATCTGCGTAATCTGCATCAACGCGTGCTGCAAGTTCTGCAATCTTTGCTGCAAGTTGTTCTTCAGTTGCGATTACCTTTTCAACATCGGTTCCGACTGCTGCTAAATCCACGTGGTCTGCTCCTTGATACTTAGGGCTGGGCTAAGAGCGAAAGTCTGCCCGAAATTCGCTCAACCTTCACACCACCTGGAAGGCTCACCTGCCCTTGGCCACGCCAAGAAGTGACCAGCGCCTCAACTGCGGCGAGGTGATCGGCGGTAATTGAGCCTGACGGGGCTCCAGCGGCATAGAGAGCAGCTCGCAGGACTCGGGAGCGGATTGCTCGCACCAAGGTAGATAGGTGTTCACAATCAAGATTTGCGAGGTCAGATGCTGAGATTTCACTCTGTGCGATCTCATCGAGGGCATCAGCATCATCACGCAAAATTCCAGCGCTACGAGCAAGTGCTGCAGCAATTCCAGGTCCTAGCTTCTCTTCCATCACAGGAAGAACTTCAGTACGAACTCTGATGCGCGAAAATTCGGTATTGCCATTGTGTGGATCATTCCACGGCTCAATCCCTAACTCTTTACACGCAGCAACAGTCTCAACCCGAGTGATGTGTAACAGTGGACGAAGATAAATTCCATTTTCGATTGCCATACCTGACAGTGATCGAGTTCCAGATCCACGAGCAAGTCCTAATAAAACAGTTTCAGCTTGATCATCACGTGTGTGACCTAAGAAGACTTTCGTTGCTTTCTCTTGCGCAGCGCACGCACTAAGAGCTTGATAGCGTGCATCACGAGCGCCAGCTTCGAGGCCGGACTCAGTAGTAACCACAACTTTCTTAACAATAACTTTGCCATAACCCATCTCTTTCAATTGCTTCTCAACTTTTTCTGCCTGCGCACCTGAACCGCTCTGTAATTGGTGATCGATTGTTACAGCAATCGGTGTAATCGTAGATTGTTTTGCTTCAGTAAGAACGGCCGAAGCTAGTGCGAGTGAATCGGCGCCACCAGAGACTGCAACCAGCACAATGTCACCGGCTTCAAGCCGTGCAAGGTGTGGTTTTACAGCGTTGCGAATTGCAACGATGGCATCAGTCATAGGTGAAGGTTAGACCCGACCACCAAATGGCATAAGCCCCTTCACGCTATAAATACTTGAGTAGAGCAAGCCTTTGTCCTTGGAATTGGCCTCCCACATCATTCCTCCACCTGCGTAAATGGAAATATGGTGAATTGTTGAGATGGTGCCCTTATAGGAATAGAAGAGGAGATCGCCAGGTTGAAGTTCTGTCAGCGCAACATGCTTTGTATAGCCTGAATACAAGGCAGAGTTAAGACGATCCCAATTTGGCCAATCAAGCCCAGCTGACTTATATGCAGCATATACAAGACCTGAACAGTCGAATGAATTAGGTCCCTGAGAACCCCAGATATATGGCTTACGTGCCTGCACTTGTTTCTTCGCAAATGCAACCGCAGCAAGGCGTTGTGCTTCCGTTGTGCGAATTGTTGTACGGCCCTTGAATCCAATATCAGGCCAGACCTTTGCCTGATTAATCGTTGTTGAAGCAGTGTTAGCTTGGCTCTCTTCAAGCAGTGCCAATTGGCGTTGCTGTTCCAGCGTCACTCGAACATTACGTGCATTAGCAAGTTCTTTCATCAATTTATCTTGCACCGCACGAAGTTTATTTACTTCCTTTTGTTGCAGAGCTTGAGCATCATCTGCAACTTTCTTTGTCGCTGCAACTTTTGCGGTGGCAACTTCTTGAATTGCCTTTGCTTCATCGGCTTTCTTCTTCGCAGCCTTTGCAACAATCTCTGCAGCTTTATAGCGCTCTAACGCAGTCGTATTTCGAGCACCTAATGTATTGAGTGTTGAAAGTTGATCGACTAAATCTTGTGGTCCATTAGAACTGAGCAAAGGTTGGATATCACTCATATTTCCGCCAAGGATGTATGCATTTGCTGCAAGTTGCCCGATAACGCGATGTGCTTCTGCAACTGCTGCTGCAGTTTCTGCTGCATGTTTAGCTGCGGCGATCGCTTGCCCGGTGGCAATTTCAAGTTCTTTCTTCGCTTTGAGATAGAGAGCTCGCGCAGCATTTGCTCGCGCAGTTAATTGTTTCAGGGTGAGATTCGCTGCAGCTAACGTCTTAGCTGCTGCATCTGCTGCTGCCTTCTTTGCAGCTTCTGCCTGTTTAGCCGCTTCAATCTCTGCAAGGGTCGGCTTCGGTTTTGCGATGGCAGGGGTGGCCGCAAGAGTCAGGCTTGCAATGATGGCAAGGCACATCAAGGATTTTCTGCGGCGCATTGTTTAAGAATAAATGAGCGCTGTATGTATTCGGCTGGTATCGCCTAAGTGTCGCTAGTTAGCCACATCTCGTCGAGTAAAGAGGAACGCAGCAACAATGGCGCCGACAAATACATAGGAAGTTCCCAGAGTTAAGGCGTGCGAATATGAAATATCTGGGCTACCGCCTTGGGCGATAGTGGTGAGCTGATTTCCGGGCATCCATTTGAGGAAGACGGGTTTAACTGCACCCAAGAGGTTTTCAATGATGAGAATCCAGAGCACGCCAATTGAGATCGCAGAGATAGGCGAACGCAGTAGGAGTCCGAGAACCATTCCAATAATTCCGAAGTAGACGACTGAGATCGCCACATTGAGCAGAGTCTTGCCAATTTCATGGAAGCCATCTGATGTGAACCAGAGATCTGTAGATACCTTTGCTCTATCCGATAAGAAGTATGAAATTCCAATGCTGACTGCTGCAGAGATTGCAATCATGACAAGGGCAAAAATCTTCATTGCGATAAGTTTTCCTGCAAGTATTCGTAAGCGCCCTGGTTGGCGAACCAAAAGATTACGCAGAGTGCCATAGGTGTATTCCTGCGCTGTCTGTGCAGCAAAAACACAGAGGGCGATAATTCCGAGTAACCCACCTACAGATGCAAATCCAAAGACTGATCCGCCAGCAAGTTGCAGAACTTCACGACTGACTTGACGACCACGATCTGAATTACCTTGAGCAGAGTCGATCATCAAGTAAAGAAATGTTGATGTAAGACCAGTAAAGAAGAGAGCGGCACCAATGGTGCCCAGAAAGAGCGTTGGGCGCCGCAGTTTGCGCCACTCAGCAAAGATCACGCGAATCATGTGCGATCTCCTGTCATCTCAAAGAATGTCTCTTCTAGGTTTGGCATCTGCGGCGAAAGTTGAGTAATCAAGATTCCTGCTTCAAATGCCTTGCGATTGAGAACGCCCGCCCATTCAGCAGGCCCCTCGATATGTGCCACTTCTGAGCGAATAGTTGCCTTATGACCATCTGATTGAGCAATCTCAACAATTTTTTGAAGATCACTCTGTGAATCTGTTTTCACAAGAATAAATGGCTGCTGCATAAGAAAGAGTTCTTGAATGGGTCCTGCAAAGACAACTTCACCTTTGCGCAGCATCACGATGTATTCACTAATGAGTTCGAGTTCAGACAGCAAGTGAGATGAGACAAATACTGTGGTTCCTTCACTCGCTAATTTCTTGAGCAGATCACGAACTTCTTGAATACCTTCAGGATCAAGCCCGTTCGTTGGTTCATCAAGAACTAAAACCTGGGGCTGTGGAAGTAGGGCTGCTGCAATACCAAGGCGCTGCTTCATTCCCAGTGAATATGTTTTATATTTCGAATTTCCGCGACCTTCAAGGCCAACAGTCTTAATCAGTTCCGCAACACGCTCTATGGGAAAACCACCTAGCGTTGCCAAGACCTTGAGGTTCTCTTCACCGGAGAGTGCTGGATAGAAAGCTGGACCTTCAATCATCGCTCCAACACGTGAAAGATATTTCTCTGGGTGTGTAATGGATTCACCAAGAACCTCAGCGGTGCCACCTGTGGGAGTAATCAATCCAAGGAGCATGCGAATTGTTGTGGTCTTGCCCGCACCATTGGGACCCACGAACCCGCAGATAGTGCCAAGGGGAACTTCAAAGTTTGCGTGTGAAACAGCAAAGCCTGAGTCATATTTCTTGCTGAGATCTCTCGCTGAGATAGCCATAGTGGTCATATGGGCAATATAGCGTTCAAACCTTAAGATGGTCTTATGAGTAAAGAGGTCTGGGGCTATCACGAGCATCCAAAGCGCCGTGAACCAGATTGGGTTCTGAATCCACAAACTAATGCCGTGCGCGAAGGTCTTGCACGTTCTGGTTTCGGTGAAACATCTGAGGCTCTCTTTCTCAATAGTGGTTTCACATACGCTAATTCACAGGAAGCAGTTGATTCATTTACTGATGAAACTGACCATTTTCTCTATAGCCGTTTTCACAATCCCACAGTTGCAATGTTTGAAAAGAGACTTGCAGCCATTGAAGGAGCAGATCACTGCGTAGCAACGGGTTCAGGAATGGCAGCGATGTTTGCCTCCCTTGCCTGCCTTGTTGAAGCAGGAGATCACATCGTTGCATCAGCTGCAATGTTTAGCTCATGCCATGTGGTGATTACTGAGATTTTGCCCAAGTGGGGCGTCACATATGAATTAGTAAAGGCAAACGATAAGGCTGCGTGGGAGAAGGCGCTCACAAAGCCAACCAAGGCAGTATTTATTGAAAGCCCCAGCAACCCACTGATGGAGATTGTTGATATCCGTTATGTTGCAGATTTGGCTCACAAAGTTGGCGCAACAGTCATTGTTGATAACGTCATGGCATCTCCTGTATTACAGAAGCCGCTTGAACTGGGTGCAGATGTAGTGATGTATTCAGCAACAAAACATATTGATGGACAAGGTCGCGTTCTTGCAGGTGCACTTCTTGGTTCTTTTGAATATATCTACGAAAAACTCATTCCCTTCACCCGCCACACAGGACCATCCCTGAGCGCATTCAATGCATGGGTGCTTGTGAAGTCACTTGAGACCATGGAACTTCGCGTTACTCGTATGTGTGAAAACGCTCAAAAGCTTGCTGAGTTCCTTGAGACTCGTAAAGAGGTCAAGAGCGTTCGCTACCCAGGTCTTGCATCTCACCCGGATCGCGATGTCATTAAGAAGCAGATGAAAGCTGGCGGAACTACCATCGGAATTGAATTTGCTGGCACTCAGAAAGATGCATTCGCCTTTATGGATGCGTTACGAGTTATCGATATCTCTAACAATTTAGGTGATAGCAAATCACTGATTACTCACCCAGCATCGACTACTCATCGACGTTTAAGCCCTGAAGTCTTGCTTGAGATGGGCATTACGCCCTCCGTATTGCGACTATCTGTTGGCCTTGAGCATATTGATGACTTACTAAAAGATGTAACTCAAGCACTTAATAGCTGAGCAACAACAAGCAATACGGAGAGCAAACTCAAGTAAGTAATAGACCAGTGGAAAATACCTGCAGCGACCTTGTTGTAATTATCTGAATTCTCTTTCAAAGCAAAGAGCTGGAAGGTGAATACGGCACCAAGCAGGACTGTTGCGCAGAGAACCCACACAGGTAACTCTGCTAACTGAATCATGGCAGCAGATGAGACAACCATTGCAATGGTGTGAAACCACATTTGGCTAATCACAATTGATTGGCTTGCAACAGATGGCAGCATAGGAATTCCTGCTGCTGAGTAATCATCCTTATATTTAATGGCAAGTGCCCAGAAGTGTGGTGGCGTCCAGAAGAAGACCACCATAAAGAATGCAACAGGGACCCATGTCAGTGTTCCAGTAACTGCAGCCCATCCAATGAGAACAGGCATACATCCTGCTGCTCCACCCCAAACAATATTCTGAGATGTGTTGGGCTTAAGAATGATTGTGTAGATAACTACGTAATAGAAGATTGCAAGAGCTGTTAAGAGCGTTGCAAGAACAGTGGTGAAGAGTAGGAAAATTGCGAGTGAGACAATTGTGATGAACCAAGCAAAGATTGTTGCATTCGCATTACTAATGACACCAGTAACTAACGGACGCTTTGATGTACGAGCCATTAATTTGTCAGATTCAGATTCGATCACCATGTTAAATGCATTAGATGCACCTGCAGCCAGCGTTCCACCCATGAGCGTCGCTGCTACCAATCCAAAGCCAGGTAGGCCCTTCTGAGCCAAGACCATGGCTGGAAGGGTCGTGATGATCAAAAGCTCCACCACGCGCAACTTCATCAGGTCTACATAAGCGCGAAGGAGTGACACACGCTTAGGGTACTCACAATTAACAGTCCCTCATGGGTTCTTTCTCAGTTCTCTCTAAGGATGTGCGCCTATCTTTTGGATTAACGAAAGGGGTCCACAATGACACCGAAGAAGCCCGAATGGTTTGAACTTACTGAAGCCGGAGATTCATATGCCGGTATTAAGAAGGTCAATAAGAGCTTACCCATCGCCACATTAGTACTAGCGGGGGCAGTGATTCTCGGAGGATCCGTCTTTGCGACAACCAATAATGAGCCTGCAGCAGTTGCTGACACACCAACTGCTTCACAATCTATGGCAGCAACACAATCTGCTGCTTCGACCTCTTCTACCAATACGAACTCAGCTCCTGCAACTATCGCACCAACAACTAAGAGTTCTTCTGGCATCAATGCTCTACCAGTTCCAAAGGTGACAACAACTCCTCAGCGCGGTGAAGGTGGCGAAGGTAGAGAGAGCGAGCATGAAGATCGCGAAGACGACTAAGCCGCTGTTACAACAACCTCGGTAACAACTTCAGCTGGTTGTGTGGGAAATACCGGCAAGAGTGGTAGCGCAATCTTTCCTAAAATTCGGTCGACAGTTGCGCGGGCAAACTTTTCAGCACGTGAGCTTGTCTTTAATCTGTCAGCAATGATGACAAAGACATATTCCCGATCTCCAGCCTCAACATAACCGGCGAGATTTGCTGTTCCATTGAGAGTTCCTGTCTTAGCTTTGATCAGACCAACTGCTTGTGGAGCCGTATCAATAAATCTATGCCGCAGAGTTCCTGTTAATCCAGAAACAGGAAGTCCACCAATCAACGGTGCAAAACGAGAATCACTATGGATCTTGAGAAGAAGTTGCCCCACTTGATTGGCAGTGACTCGGTTCTCCTTCGACAGTCCACTCGCATCTTTAATAAGTAAGCCTCTGCTTTCAATTCCAAGACCTTGAAGTACCTCTGCAAAGGTTTCTGCGACACCCTGATCATTGAGTGCATGTCCAGCAGCACGTGATGCAAGACGTGCGATGCGTTCTGAAAGTAAGTTATCGCTCCACGTGAGCGTAAATGCAAGAATTTCTGCAAGCTCTGGTGAATCAGATGTCAGTATCTGCTCAGAAGAAAGTAGCTGTGCCTCCTCCGCGCTCACTCTCTTCATTATCGGGCTCACACCTTTTTTAATAAAAAATTTCTTCAGGTTGGCAACATCTTGCGAATAGAGATCTGAGTAATAGATAGTGGATTTGCGAATGGATCCAGAGTTAGCATCTTTTAAAGCAGATAGTGAGTTGTATTCAATTCGTGGAAGAGAAGTGCGCCCCATCTTCTTTGCCTGCACATCATTGAGGCTGATCCATGGATCCAGTGATCCCTGGATCACGATGCTCTTCTTATTCACACCAACCCATGAGGAAGTGGTGAATCGTTGAGTCGCTTGAAGATAGGTCAGGGCCGCTGCAGCCGAATATAGCTTGAGCACTGATGCAGGTTTTCTCGGTGAGTAGGCACTCTTTTCAAAAACAACCTGACCTGTGAGTTGATCAATGACCACCACAGAAGGATCGGCAAGTGCTGAACCCGCGGTGAGTCTTTCAAAGGTTGCAGCGACATTTGTAGGATCAAGTGCACTTGCTTGCACCGGAAAAACATTTGGGATGGCAAAGATTAGACATGCCACAATCCCAAATTTTTTCATTGAATGAGTTACCAGGCGTATGCGATAACGATGTTGAGAATTGTTAATCCAAGCATTGCTGCCCAGATTGAATTCTTGAGTACTGGCTTCTTCAGGTTTGTGTAGCCAAGAGTCAAAATCACCGCAAGCACAAGGCCTTTGACGCCAAATTTGGTGTGGTTAGCTGCTTCATCATGAACTTGATCCCACAGACCAACCATCACAAGAGCTGCAATCAGCGCTGTGAGCGTTGCATGGACAATGCCAGGATTGAGCTTTTTAGGATTCTTATTCGCCTGCAAGAGTAAGAGAGCGAGAATCGCAGCTACGCAGAGCAGATGTATGCCAAAAGCGATGTGATAAACGATCTCCATTGTGACTCCTTCAAAGTTATTGGTATTGCCGGCTGCTTAAGTTTAGAGTGCATCCATGGAAATCAATACGCCTGCAGTCATCGGACCGGGTGAGTTTTTCCCAGTGATAGGCGTTGGCCCTCATGAGAAACCGTGGCCTACAGGTCCGCAATTTGATCCTGAGCTTTTGGAAAACGGAGATCGTAGAAACGTTCTCGATCATTACAGATATTGGACCGTTGAGGCAATTGTGGCCGACCTCAATACAAAACGACATAAATTGCAGATCGCAATTGAAAATTGGCAACATGATTTAAATATTGGCTCCATTGTGCGCACAGCAAATGCCTTCAATGCTTCCTATGTTCACATCGTTGGAAAGCGCGATTGGAATAAGCGCGGTGCAATGGTCACCGATAGATATCTCACCGTTGTGCATCACCCCACCATCGCTGAATTTGCACAATGGTGTGCTGAGAATGAGACCCCCATTATTGGAATCGATAACGTGCCAGGATCAAAACATCTAGAAGGTGCTGAACTTCCTGAGAAGTGTGTTCTGCTCTTTGGCCAAGAAGGTGCTGGGATGTCAGATGAAGGTATTGCTATCTGCCAAGTGCTCTATGCAATCGAACAATATGGTTCAACGCGTTCTATGAACGCTTCCGCTGCTGGCGCTATCGCGATGTATCACTGGGCGCTGCAGCACTTGCCTCGAGCAAAGTAACGACAAGCGCTCCAGCCACAACTAAGGGCATCAACCACCACGAGTGCGAACCTAGGGCGTGGGTAGAAAATAGAGCCAGAACAATCACAGCTGCAACGCGCCAATCATCGCCGATGATGAAGTCATACCAGAAGAAGAGAAAGCCACCAATCAAGCGAACAATGGGGGGTGCAGTTTTCTGTGGCTGTGTAAATGTTGGAATCTTGAGTGGGCGAACCTCATAGTTCTTTGCTTTGCGCACTTTGAGTATCTCAACCAATGCAAAACAGATAGCAATGACAAATCCGATAATCGCAATCAGTGATAGATCTTGATGTGGCCAGTGAGCGCCTGCACCTTCAGCTCCCCAAAATATTCCAAAGGCAGTCAGAAGTATTCCAACAATAAACTTCATGGTGTTCTCTGGAACTTTTGATAACGGCTTATGAATAGCAAACCCTGCAATCGTCACTAAAACAACAGCAATAACCGCTGCCCAGACTGCAAGTGAGAATGCTTGGGGGTTTCTTCCTTTTTGGATAACGCCAAATGTGAGAACGATAAAGGCAACTTCCAGGCCTTCCAGTAAGACTCCTTTAAATGCAAGTGTGAATGCATACCAATCTGTCACAGTGAAGTGAGATACCCGCGCAATTTTCTGAGCAGCGCTGACTTCTTGCTGAAAGATTTTCTCTTCATCATGAAGAGCCTTGAATCCACTTGCACGCAAAATAGCCTTACGAAGCCATTGCATTCCAAAGACCAATAGCAATCCCCCGACAGCTAAACGGAGAGTGTCTTGAGGAAGTCTTTCAATACGTGGTCCAAGAAGAAAAATAAGTGAAGCTAAAAGAATTAGCGCTGCGATAACTCCCTGGAAAGCTGATCGCCAATTCCGTGACGTTCCAGCAGCAAGAACAATGGTGACAGCCTCTACCGCCTCAACGGCGCAGGCGAGAAATACTGAGATAAAGAGAGCGAAATCAGCACCGCTCAGCGAATCAAACATCTAGTCGTTCAGGGTACGTGCTTCAGAATCCGGTTCATCAGCGAGAGCTTCACGTACGGATTTCAATCGTCGTTCAACTTCATCGGCTTCTTCCATTCGCCCGAGCTGGCGCATCACTGCAACCATGCGGGTCTCGATGTCGAGGATGAACTCGAAATCTTTTGGTTCATCTTCAGCAATGATTATCAAGACTCCATCGAGCGTAGAGAGTCCATCTTCTAGTTTTCCAAGAAGAATTTCAGCCTTTCCAAATTCAAAGAGTGCAAAGGTTTCACGATCATGGTCGTGGGCAGTTTCAAATACATCAATTGCTTTCCGTGCTGCATCGATTGCTTTCTCCCCATCACCAAGTTCGTTATAGCAAGATGCAATCTTCTGATCACAACGAGCAATGTGGATAACTTCCTTCTCCATTTTAAACATTTTGCGTGCTTCTTGGAAGCAGATAATTGCTTCAGCGTAATTCTTTAGTTCGCGTTGAGCACAGCCAATCAGGTGCATATCATTTGCTGCACCAATAGTGTTGTCATCAACTAAATGTTCTTGCGAACATTCATACATTGTTTCAATAACCTTTTCGTAATTCTTTGAGGCATACCACCATTCGCCTAGGGTGCATGCAAGCTCAAGTGCGATAGGAGATTTGTTCTCGCGCAAGATGGAGACAGCTTTGCTCATTGCAGTTGCTGCTTCATCCATACGTTTTAATTGATTAAGGTTGTAACCGATTGCTGAATATGCCTGTGCTAAACCTTCACTCTGAGCAGCTGTTCCAAGCTCGGAGAAGATATCTCGCGCAGTCTCGGCGAGCGCAAGAGCTTCGTCATATTGGCCACGAGCAAAGATTCGCGCAGAGAGTTCATAGAACGTATTGGCACGTTCTTCGCCTTGGACCTCAGGGATTCGATCCCAAAGCATCTCCTCGGTGACGAGCTCTTCTTGACCGTAATCTTCGCCCATATGTGACCTCCCGAAAGTTCAGCAGATTGCTGCACTGTAGACCCAAGGCTGGCGCTGGCGTGGTCATTTCAACTCGCTTGCGCGTAAATTCTCGGTTAACCTTGGCTTCTTGCGAACCGTTTGCATCTACTTTAAAGGGGCCTGTGATGAATGAAGTAGTCCGCAGCGCGCCCAAAATCCCTATGCGCCAACGCCTGACCCGCGATGAATGGCGTCGTATGGGGTTGATGTTTGGCTTTATCGCATTTCTACATATCGCAGGTGCACTGCTGATGTGGAAGGCGACAACAGGAAAATATGAATTAGCCGATGGATCTCTCTTTGGGTGGGGAACAGCAGCTCTTGCCTACACACTCGGCATGCGCCATGCATTCGATGCCGATCACATCAGCGCCATTGATAACACCACTCGTAAATTGATGTCTGAAGGCAAGCGTCCGCTCGCAGTTGGCTTCTTCTTCTCACTCGGTCACTCCTCCGTTGTTGCAACTCTTGCCATCTTGCTCAACTTTGGAATTAAGGCAGTGGGTTCACAGCTCAAAGATGAAAACTCCCAACTGCATCACTACACAGGCATCATTGGTCTGACTGTCTCTGGAACATTCCTCATGCTTATCGCGATTCTGAACTTAATGATTCTGATCTCCATCGTGGGAGTCTTTCTGCAGATGCGTAAGGGAATGTATAACGAGGAAGAATTAGAAAAGCACCTGAACTCTCGTGGGTTTTTGATGCGCTTCTTCGGGCCTATCGCTCGTCGCATTGATGCAAGTTGGAAGATGTATCCGCTAGGAATTCTCTTTGGACTCGGCTTTGATACCGCAACAGAAATTGGACTTCTCGTTCTTGCAGGATCATCTGTTATCGCAGGACTTCCATGGTGGGCAATTATTTCTCTTCCGCTCTTCTTTGCAGGTGGTATGAGTTTGCTCGACACCATTGATGGTTCTTTTATGAACTTTGCATACGGTTGGGCATTCTCAAAGCCAGTGCGTAAGGTGTATTACAACATCATCATCACAGGTCTTTCTGTCGCTGTCGCACTCTTTGTTGGTGGGTTAGAACTCTGCCAAGTATTTGCAGAGCAACTCGGCCTCACAGGTGGCTTCTGGGATTACGCCCTCGCATTTAACCTGAATTCAGCTGGTTATTTCATTGTGGGAGCTTTCGCTGTTGTCTGGTCAGTTGCTCTTCTTCTCTGGCGCTATGGCAAGATTGAAGAGCGCTGGCATAACACCGCACACGCAGCTCAAATGGCACGTGGTGAAAACACAGATCACGCAGCTGCTGGAATTGATTTAGGTCCAATTACTAGTGGCTGGAAGATCGACTAAATCTGATTCGCTCTTGAGCAATCGCAGCACCCAGTAAAACTATCAAGGCTCCAACTGGTTCATACCAGGTTACCTTTTCATTCAGGAATATAACTCCCACGATGACTGCTACCACTGGCGTCAAGTAAGTCACGCTACTAGCAATCGCGCTTCCGGCAAGCTCCATAACTGTGAAGTTCCAGATATAGGCAAGTCCACTTCCAAATACTCCCAGTGCAATCATTCCTAGTACTGGAGCAAGGCGGTATTCATCTTTTGCAATTCCATCCATGAGATAGAAGGGTAGAAGAGTTGCAGCAGCTAAAGTCAATTGTGTTGCCACAATAGATTGAGGTCGTTCTTTATAAGGAATAACATACTTGCGCGTGTAAGGAAATGAAATTCCATAGCAAGAAACTGCTGCTAGTAATACCAAGATTGCCCAGAGTGGATTATCACCAAGGCCCCGCCACGCACCCAGAACAACGAGTACTCCTGTAAATCCAATGAGTAGGCCGACAAATTGAAATGGCTTTGGTTTCTCATCTCTATTCACAACGAGTATTGCAACCAATGTCATGAGCGGAGTCACCGCATTGATGATTCCTGCAAGAATTGAAGTCACCTCTGTCTCAGCAAGTGCAAAGAGAACTCCAGGAATGACATTGAGAAGCATCGCAACAACCCATAGATGCAGCAGTAACTTCTTATCGGTAATGATGGGAGAGCCTTGGATCCTGGCGATAAGCACCAGAGTGAGCGCACCTAGCGCGCAACGTCCAAAGGCAACGCCAAAGGGGGTAAGAAATTCAAGACCTAATTTGATGAAGATAAAAGAACAACCCCATACGCAGCCAAGGGCTATGTATGGGGCTATCCAGCCTGAAGATTTCTTAGGTGAAGCTGAGTGAGAAAGCACCTAGCAATGATGACACAACCATCCAGACCCACCAGACATTGACGATATCTACATGCCAATGATCTGCCTGATAAATACCAAGGCGTGAACGATTCCAGTTTCCAAGTGAAATAAACGCTGTGAGCAGTAAGTGCACCACATTTAAAATCGCAAACATGTACCAGCATGAAGCATAGGAACCGTTATAGAAGGTGAATGGAACTGCACCGAACTGTTGAACCTGTAAGACAATTGCAACAATGGATGCAAGGAATGCAACGAGTCCAAATGTCTTGAGCCCTGATTGATTTCCTTGTCGCACATTTCGCAATGCAATGAAGTGGGCAAGAAGACCAACAGCTGCCACAGCTGTGATTCTCCAGGCTCCGGAACTAGAGACAGCAGTAATTGCTGGATTCTCTTCTGTCGCAGCAGGAAGCCACATATCGTTGACATTCTGCGCCTTGAGATAGAAGTAGGTGAAAACCATACTGAGCGCGAATGCAACATCAGCAACGATTAACAGGATTACTCCAAGTCGATTACGGCTTCCTACTACATCGGGATGCTCGTGATGAGGATTGGAATGTGCGTGTGTATCGAGACTCATTAGTTCTTCCTTCCATATCCGTAAACATCTTCTGTAACGACAGGTAGTGTTGCAAAGTTTTCAAGTGGAACTGGATAAGGCACAGTCCATTCGAGTGACTTCGCTTGCCACGGATTTATAGGCGCTTTCACACCACTACGCCATGATCCAATAACAGCTGCAAGAAGAACGAGCATTCCTGTCATGATTGTTGCGGCACCGATTGACGTAACAAGGTTGCCCTTATTAAAGATTGCTGCGTAAGCCTCAACACGTCGTGGCTGACCTTGTAATCCAACGAAGAACATTCCGATAAAGGCTACGTTAAAGCCAATTTGTACAAACCAGAATGAGATCCATGAAAGCTTTGTATCAAGCATTCTGCCGGTCATCTTAGGGAACCAGTAGACAAGTGATGCGATTGCACCAGTAAGTCCTGCACCCATCAATGTGAAGTGAAAGTGTGCGGTGACATACATAGAACCGTGAAGGAAGGCATCTGCTGGAACATCTGAGAGATAAATTCCTGTGACTCCACCAATCATAAAGTTCCAGAGAAGTGCGAAGATTGACATTGTTGGAACTGTTATCCAGAGCCGCCCTCGCCATAACGTTCCGATAAGAACAAGGAAGAGCATTCCTGTTGGAATAGAAATTAACTCAGTTGTTAACATAAATGGAGCATTCAGTAGTGGTGCCCAGCCTGACATATACATGTGGTGAGCCCAGACAAGGACTGAGAGACCGCAGATTCCAGCGATTCCCATTACTGCAACGTTAAAGCTAAAGAGTGGGCGTCGCGTAAAGACTGGCGCCATCTCCATCAACGCTGCTACTGCAGGAATAAGAATGACATAGACCTCAGGGTGACCCATGATCCAGAAGAGGTTTTCATAGAGCCAACCGCTTCCACCGCGAGCGGTGTCATAGAAAGAGGTACCAAGTGCTCTATCCATACCTGAAAGTATTTGAGAGAGGAAGAAGACTGGGAATGCAGGAAGTGCAAGGGCTACAGATGCAACGACACCATAAATAAAGATTGGTGTGCGATTCCATGTCATTCCCTTTGCGCGCATACGAACAACAGTTGTGGTGATATTTGCGCCCGCAACCATCGTGGAGAGTGCAAAGATGCAGATAAACATGATGTAGCCGTTCATACCTAACGGCGATTGACCTGCAAGAGGGTTATAGGCAGTCCATCCTGTGGAAATTCCACCAAGGAATTGACCCCAGATAAGTGGAACTGCAGCAGCGACAATAAGCCAGAAGCTGAGCGCGTTAAGACGTGGGAATGCCATATCTCGCGCACCAATCATGATTGGCATGATGTAGTTACCAAAGGGTCCGGTCACCATGATGATCGTTCCAACAATCATCACAATTCCATGTGTACCAACAATGGAGTTGTAGGCCTGTGGGTGGATCCATCCACCTTCAGGAGTACCAAGGTTTGCGCGAATAAGCATCGCAAGAATTCCACCAATACCGAAAATCACCATTGTGATGACGAGGTATTGAATACCCACGACCTTGTGATCTGTTGTGTATCGGAAGTAGCGCTTAACGCCGAGATCTTTTCCAGCAAGGAACATATTCTCATCGTGAGAAAGATCCTTACCCATGACCCATCGGAATGGTGCAACGAGTGCGCCAATACCTGTCATAAATCCAAGGAACCAGCCAATCATTGAAAGAAGTGTGATCTTGTCTTCTCGAGTGAAGAGTGGAGCTGACTCTGAATCAGCTGGCAGGAATGAGAGCCCTAAGCGCCACACAACAAATGCTGTGAGAGCACCGAGTGCAAATGCAGTGAAGACGTTGAAGTGGCGAATGATTCCGACTTTAGGTGCGTTCAATGTTGTCGTCGACATTATGCAGCCGCCTTTTCTTCAGTCCATGTCGTTTTGCCGGTATCAGGCTGACTTGCAAGCCAGCTTTCATAATCTGCTTTGCTTTCAACAATGACTTTATTCTGCATATACGCGTGCAGTAATCCGCAGAGTTCGGCGCATCGAATATCGAAAGTACCAATCTTGTTTGGCGTTACCGCTGTCTCTGTAAAGACCCCAGGATTGGCATCAACCTTTACTCCCATTTGGACCAACCAGAAAGAATGCTTCACATCTTTACTCGTCACGTGAAATACCACAGGTTGATTCACAGGAAGGTGAAGTACTTCGCTACGGACTCCAGCACTACCTGGGTAGTCATAATTCCAAGCCCATTGCTGGCCAACTACATTGATGTGAATAGCTTTTGCATCAAGTAGTGATCGGTCATCTTTCTGTAGCGCAATCATGCCAACGACAAGTGCGAAGAGGCACATGAGAGCTGAGACAACAATCCATAGTGCTATTGCACGTGGTGAGTTTCTAATCGCATGCTCTGACTCTGGAGGTGGAAAGTCACCATGGTGACGATCTCCCATGAGGGCGCCGATAGAAATAGCGGCAGCAAAAGCTGCAACAGGCGCAGCTGCCCAGGTAAAGATGCGCATGAGGTTGATGACATTTTCCATCACCTCTGATGCAGGTGCGCCCATTGCACGCACTTGAACTTCAGTTCCAACATAGCCAATAAAGGCTGTAAGGATCACCCAGAGAACAGCGTGACGCTTCACATCGGTGCGCTTCCACCATTGTCCGGTGAAATAATCGTGCTCTGTATCTGGCATCTCTTTATCCCTTCACAATCAAGTGGCCGGACATATAACCCATGGTTGACATTGCAGCTCCGAATCGAGCAATCGTTCCGTCACCACAAGGGAATTCGCAGTTCCAGACGTATTCGCCTTCATCACCAGTGATAAATGTGAAAGTGGTCTTTGTTGGGAATTGTGTATAGCCACCCTCTTCCTCGGCAGCGCCTACTTCATCATCGTTAGACATCATCAATGGAACGCTCACAAAGAGTTGAGATTTCTTATCTGAGATGCCGTGGATGGTAAATGTGTGACCGACCATATCTGCCGGAATATTTGTGATCTGCTGTTCTGCAGACGCATTCACTTTAGCCTTGGTATCCCAACGCTGAACGAATGTGGCTGAACCTCCAACAGTTCCACGAACGTGGGCAAAGTAATCATTATTCAGAGTTTCACCAGAGTCATATTGATACACAGTGATTGTTACTGCAGTGTGGGCAGGGACCTGGAAATTAGTACCGGTCTGCGCATCAGAGAGAACTTCACCGTTTGGTCCACCTAAGCCATAACTGACATAGTCAGGATGTGCTCCACCACCGGCACCATGATGGCCACCGAAGAGACTATTGGGATAAACATTGAGGGAGAGTTTTACCTGCGGGTAAACGGTGCCATCGGGCGCGGTATATGAATCTGCACTCTCTGCGACCGTGACTCCGGGATCATTCTTAGCAGCTGCTACATATGTACCGATTCCAGCGATAACGCCGAAGCCCAATACAACTGTTGCAAGCGCAGCGATAATTCGCTTATTCATGCACACCCTCACTCTTCGTTGAGACTTCACTCTGCTAACCCATAGTGGACTATGAGTTGGTTCACAGCAGGGTACGCCCGTACTTAGGGAATTGGTAGGAAAAACAGGCGCAATGTTCTCATCATTATTTTTCAGTACTTCTCAGTAAATCCTCAGATTGAGGCTAAATACACAATTCCCCGCTAACCTGCTGACTTATGGAGATGCATCACCACGAAGTCAGCGTTCTGGGCTCGTGGCAGCTTGCTCCAGAAATCCTGTTACCAGTCATTCTCCTTGCCTACCTCTATCTGAAATACACCACTTCAACAACGCGACAGACAATCTTCTTCTTTGCAGGGTTGATCTCAATCATCGCTGTGGTTAACACCCCTATCGGTGCGCGATCTATGGATTACTTCTCACTCCACATGGTTCAACACATCACGATGATGATGGTGACAGGTCCCTTATTAGTACTGGGCACGCCTTCTTCGTTTAGCCCATCAGGAAGAATATTCCGCGCACTCACTCATCCAATCTTTAGCTGGTTGAGCTATGCAGCACTCATGATTGGTGTTCATCTACCAGGGCCACATAACTTCATCATGGAACATCCATGGGCGCATTCCTATCTTGAAGTACCTCTCTATATAGCACTTCCCTACTTCTTCTACTTTAATCTTCTTGATCGCAAACTCATCAACCGCAGAATCTCCCCAGCACTCGCTGTCATCTCACTCTTTCTGATGATGGTGCCAGAAACGCTTACAGGATTTTTTATCTACGTCAGTCACGGCTCTCTCTATAACGAGATGTACACACTCAATGATCAACGCAGAGGTGGATCACTCATGTGGTCAGGTGCGATGATCATTGACACCATCTGGATGTCACTTGCTGTTTACCACTGGATTAAATCTGAAGAGAGAAAGTCTGTAGAAATTGATGCAGAGATTGCAGCAGAGCGAGCCACTAATGGTGGATAAAGAATTCGAAGCACCTGACTGGGTTCAAAACGAAGAAGAGCTCAAACCCCTCACACCAAAGCAGAAGCGATACTTCCTTCTAGCTCTTGCAGTTGTCATTCCATTTTGCATGTGGGCCGGTTGGTTTGAATGGCACCGTGCGCACGAAGGACATTGGCGCGCTTGGGTTTACACATTCGAATGGCCATTCTTTGCGGCCGTATCCCTCTATATGTATCGCCGCTTCTTAATCGGTGATCGACCAAAGATTCCACGCCCGAATTTGGATCAACTTGATAGCGGTGAAGACAGGTAAGTGGGCCCAGACAGGCTCGAACTGTCGACCCACGGATTAAAAGTCCGTTGCTCTACCGACTGAGCTATAGGCCCCA
>Ga0209598_10000470_pt1 | contig 32059 bp, 26 predicted proteins | sample M_140807_EF_Meta_FD_187317 | JGI IMG/M metagenome (GOLD analysis project Ga0209598, IMG submission 187317) | Freshwater microbial communities from Lake Montjoie, Canada to study carbon cycling - M_140807_EF_MetaG (SPAdes) (version 2) | ecosystem: Environmental > Aquatic > Freshwater > Lake...
CGCGATCTCCAGGGCGCACCGATCGAGCTACGTTAGCACTGGCCGACAACGCCACGCGCAGCCGTGCCGGCGCCCCGATAATGGCGAGCGTGTCGCCCAACTCCACGCGCTCGCCGACCACGAGCCGCGGCCCCGCGAGGACTCCATCCCGCGGCGCCCGCACCACGACCTCCCCATCGCGCGCTTCTGACGCGAGACCCGGCAAGGCGTTCGAAGCTTGCCGGAGCTGCGCGTCGGCGACGGCGGCGGCCGCTTCTGACTGTTCCACACGACTCGGCGCAATAATTCCCTCTTTCAGAAGCGCCCGGTCACGGACCACCCGCTGTCGCGCAGCCGTGGCGGCGGCGCGTGCCTCACGCAGCACGCGTTGCAGCGCGGCGATATCGGGACCTGCCAACGTCAAAATTGCCGCATCGCGACGAACCCGGGTCCCCGGAAATACCGCGAGATCGACGATCCGACCCGCTGCTGGCGCCGTCACTACGTGGCGCCCGCCGGAGCCGGGTTCGACGCGCCCCGTGATCGTGAGGCCGCTCGATGCCGACGCGGCGGTGCGCTCGAGCGTCAACAGCTCAATCTGCGCGTTCGCGCGCTGCGCGGCCGTGAGTTTGATGATACTTGTCGATTCCGCTCTGGCACTGTCGCCTAACAAGAATGTCAGTGCGACAGCTGCTGCGAAAGATCGCTGCCTGTACCGCATGGGTTTACTCCAGGTCTCGAAGGAGGTTGACCGGCAAACCATCCGGCGACCAACCGAGGCGCCCGAGACAGCCGGCAATAACAGGATGCGTGGCGGGCAATTTCCGATCAATCGGACCGCCGTGCCAAAAACGACAGATACCCAGCGACCGGCCATACGAATGATGAGCCTGTGCTGCTGCCTGAGAAGCGCTGGTCAAATGACTGCAGCCGGCCGTTAGCAACATCACTACGGCGCCGGCTCCTGCCGCTCGCCAGAAATTCAATCGACACATGGATACAACCCTGCCTGACGAATCAGGCGATCACGTCACAGGCTCCGCCAAAACGGAGACCGATTCGACCGTGGGTTGTTAGCGGGGCGGTTTGTCGGCGCGCCTGACAGGCGGATCGCCGACGCGGGATTCGCGCGTGATTACGACGTGACTATAAATCCCAACAAAAAACTGAAAGGGCGACGGCAGTTCCGCAACGGCCACCATGCCCGCGTGTCCACATACGTCGCAATGGCCGGCCGAATGCGTGCCACCCGATCCATCGTCATCCGATAGCAGCAGGCCATCGCCAAGGTCCGTCGCAGGCGTCGTGTCCTTGACGGCCGAGCCCGATTTTGCGCCAACAGCGTGATCCACGTACCAATGTACCGCGCGCGCCTGCGCGGACGCGAGCATGCTTAGGACCAGCACCAGAGCGATCATCTGTCTCACCGCGAGACAGTACTGCACGATCCTCAGACTGTGCAAGTACCACTTCACATGTTCGATGTCCCGAAAAACCCAAAGAAAACCGCGCAGTAACTTCTATGGGTCCATTAGAAACTGCGCCCGACGGAATGACCGGGCCCTCGCGCAACCGGTCGAGATAGCACGCCCAATGCTGCAGCATCTTGCGGCGCACATCGACCTTGACACTGCGGCTGTAAGCCGCCCGGATCCGGTCCTTCGGCACATGCGCCAGCTGCAACTCAATCAGGTCCGGATTGCAACCTTGTTCGTTGAGTAGGCTCTGGCGCAGCCGCGGACGCGGCAACAGACCAATCCCGGGCTGCGCCCCGGGGTGATTTACGTCAGGGACAGCTCCCATTGCTGCTTGAGGTACTGAATTGGCGGAAAAATAAAGCGCAGTTGCGGCTTTGCGGTTTCAGCAGGAATTTCGCGGGTGAATAGCTACCCGGCGTCGGAAAGGTCCATTTTTGGACATGTTTCGCCGAGTTTGAGCCCTCCCTCGGCACCTACCAATAACGGTTAGTAAACTCGCATCCAAATCACCCTCTGTGGGGCGCCAGTGCATCAGCAATTGGCATGAATCACCGGGGGCAACTACGGGGGCAACTCCTGCGCCATAGAGATGGAATCCGTTCGCAATCAAAAGCTTGCTCGCACTATTCAGTAGCCGCCGCCTCCACCAATTTAAAAACCCCAACCGTTGCCGGTTGGGGTTCTTTGCCGACCCGATCGGCCCAGTTCCCACTCGAATGTGCGGTGTCCCGCGATCCCTGCGGAACATTGGATCGGCTGCTTTTTCCTGACAATCCTTTGCTGAGCCGGTCCAACTCTAAGCATCCACCCGATGCGCAGGAATGCGCCGCAGCGCCTCACAGCCCACAGGACGCACCAGGCCAATGCCGCGCATTGCAGGACGCCAGCCGGTCCTGCACCGCGCAGCACAGCGTCGACTTATCAGATGAGTCTAAGCCGATGCAAAATGCTCATTGAGCCACAACCTGCGGCTTACCCGCGACATTGAAGGAGGCAGTTGAAGATACGACAGTTTGATCTTCATACATGACGCCCCACTGGGGCTTCGCTCCGTCGACATATCGCAGACCAATGTATTTCGAGTCAACCGTACCTGTGATACCCGCCGGTGTCGCATTAGGAGTCACGACAATAGGCAAAGCCGGCTTTCCGAGTTGCCACCAGAAATTGATGGGGCGGGTTTGAGTCGCTGTCGAATACAGTCCATCAGCAGAGACCCCGGCCGCGTTTGAGACGAAGAAATCCAATCGATCTGAATTGCTCGGCGTGAGCGTCAGAGTGTGATACTCGGAGAAACCAATCACTTTGATATTAAACCTGACACCAGCAGGAATGTTTGTTCTATCCGCATTAAATATCTGCCAGTTCGGCGCTACGTATCTGACAGCAACCGGGTGCGCATTCAACGCGTCCGTGACGCCGCTGGTAAAATAAGTTCCGACAACAATTGTCGCGTACGGATTGTTGTTTGAAATCGGATCATTAATCGTAATTGAGCTAACCGGCGGAGAGGTCAGAGGATTGCCGGTATAGATTTGTCTCGCGCTGGGATCAATGTTTACGTTGAAACCCAGCCCGGCGACCATGGCGAAGTTGTCAACATTATGGACCGTCCAGCGCGCCCTCGTGCTGTTGTATACGGCCGCAATAGGATGATTCCAGGTTCTGGCCGTTTGGCCACTCGGATTGTATACATGCTGCACGAAAACTTTTGCCGACGGATTGGAATTTAGCAGCGGGTGATCCAAGATCAACTGGTTCGCAGAAATAGTGGTGGCAGTAGACACCACGGAAAACCAGGTGGCTGTGTTTGCATTTTGCGCTCCCACGACTACATTGATGTATCCGATGGTCCGAGGCAAAACATTGAACTCGCTGTTGTTTACTCCGAGGGTTATTCGCCCCTGAGTTCCTGCCGGCGTAGTCCCATCGGCGACGACCGCGAATATAAGTTGGCGTTCTCCGAAGGTTCCAAACCACTGCTGCGCGCCCGGCGGGTAAGCCGATGCGACACCGACTGGAGTCCCCGTACCGCTGGGGGCAGAAACTGGCGGGACTATCCCGTACGCGGAAACAAGAGAGACGCCAGGAACGTCAGATCATGCGTACACCCCGCAGTCGGTTTCCAGTGGAGTAGGCAGATCGACCGTAATATACGTTACCGGGAGATAGGCCTTAACTCCGGCGGTCAACTGGATATCCGAATTTTGTATCGCTCCAACTCGAAATCCACCGCTACACACTGCCAAAGCATCATGAGCGATTAGAACTGTCAGCAGCGCAAAAATAAATTGGATGGTTTTTTTCATGGTTATTCCCCCTCATTTTAGTTATCGGCCATTGGCCAAAACTAAGGTCGCATTTCATTAATCATCAGATCAATCGGAATCAAATCCCCATTGAGATGACATAAGCGCTGATCTACCGACTACTCGCTGTGACCGAGCAAATTTTCTGATCGAAACTCGAATCGTTCGAATCGATGGAGACAAAGTAAATCCGCCCGACGTAACCTCTTAGAAAATACAAGATCCACGTCACAAAATCGTCGGTATTTCTTACAGGGTCGGACCCCTAATGAAACCTGCTTCTCGTGGCTAATTTCGCCAAAGCATTGAAAAATCAAAAAAAACCACGGAGATTCAGATTGGCATTTTTCTTGCTCAAATTATTAAGCCGCAGGGGGGGCAAAGCACCAAATCTTCAGACCTAACGTCTCTTCGCAACCCTTACGGCCACTTGAGTAAAAAAAACGAATGAGTCAAAAAAACAAGGGGAGTAACGATAATGATCCTAGGCATCATCAATAAAGCGCGCGATTTGGGATTGGGTTGTACTTTGCAAAGCAGCGTCAAGTCTGTCGCCGTTGGGGCTTCTCTCTTTTTGGCGCTTGGGCACGGAATCGCTCGCGCCGACGTGATCGACCCCGCTCAGCCTGTCGCTGGCTTCAGTCAAAAGCAACTGGGCGAACAATGGTGGGCATGGGCGCTGGGAATCCCAGCCGATAGCAATCCGTTGTTTGACCCGACCGGGGCGTTTGCGAGTGTCAACAATAATGGGCCTGTTTTCTTTGTCACCGGCCTCTTCGGCAGCAGCGAACGAACCATCGACGTTCCTGCTAACCGGCCGATTTTCTTTCCGCTATTAAACTTCTCTGATACCGAAGTTCCGGGACAAACGGCATTTCCTGACTGCTTTGCCGAAGCCGACCCGCTGGCATGCGCCTTTACATTTATTCCCGACGTAACCACCGCGACCAATCTGTACGCGACCATGGACGGAGCAGATTTGCTGAGTTCTTATAGCGATTTTCGTCAAAGGAGCGATGGTTTCTACGTTTTCAGATTGCCTACCGAAAACCTGTTTACCTCTTTAGGTCTCGTCGATCTTGGTTTTTCGGACGTAGACGCCTATCTGGTGTCTGATGGTTATTGGGTTGCCCTGAGCGGCCTGGCTCCGGGTCGTCACACGCTGAACTTCGGTGCGTCCCACGAAGCCGGAACGCTCCAAAACCTCGTGCATTTCAACGCAGTACCCGAACCGGGGACTTTCAGCCTTATGGGGCTGGGCCTGCTCGGCGTTGGCTTCCTTAGGAAGCGCCGAACCGCGTGATTGAGGGATTACAGTCGCCGCAGAAACCCCGGTTTCAACCCGGGGTTTCTCTATCGTTACGGGTAACATTTTTCGATATCGTTCGCCAACCATTCAGAAACTACTGGCCGCTCCAGCTATGGCATGAGCGCACGGTAACCTGAAGCGGCAAGTGACCCTGCAGCAATACGATAGTGCCTAACGCTCAATCTGCGGCAACCACAGCGTCACCGCCGTTCCCTTGCCGAGCTCACTTTCGACCTCGATTTCACCACCCAACCGACGCATGATCTCCTGAACCAGAGACATGCCCAAGCCCGTCCCGGGCAGCGTGCCGGAGGTGTCGGCACGCCAGAATCGATCGAAAATGCGTTCCACTTGATCGTCTGTCATACCAATGCCCGCATCTCTAACACAGAAGCCGACGCGGGGTGTGCCGCCTAAGTCTCGGCGCAGCACCGCAACGCTGACATTGCCCCGACTGGAGAAACGGTAGGCGTTGTCGAGCACGTGCACGAGCGCCACTTTGAATTTCGCGGCGTCGGCCGAGACCTCGACATCCGGCACATCACCGACGATGACCGTAGTGCGCTCAGCCGGCACAGGGAACGCATCGAGTGCCTCTTGCAGCAGCAACGCTGCAGGATGACTGCGAATGTCGAGTTCGACTGCGCCCCCTTCGAGGCGAGCGAGATCCAGCAGTTCATTGACGATCTTCACCAGCCATTGCGACTGCTTGACGATGATCTGCGCTGCAACGGCGCGTTTGTCTGCTGGGATTTTGTCGTTACCCAGCAACTCGGCGTAACCCAGGACGCCGGTCAATGGCGTACGCAATTCGTGCGCAGCCGTCGCGAGGAACTGGCTCTTCATGCGATCCAGTTCTGCCTCTCGCGTCATGTCGTGCAGATACACCACTTTGCCGACGTCGGTCCCTCCACCCGTTTCTGCACCGCGGACCTCGCATTGCAATACGCGATGCCGTGGCGGCTTGAGGGTCAGACGGAAACTCTGCTGGTGACCGATACCGGTCGATGGACTGTCTGAGAGCTCGGCGAGTCGCCGCCAGAAATCTGCCTCGGACAGCGCCGTCCAATCGTCCGCCTCGCGCCCGGTCATACGACAGAAGGCGGGATTGACGAGAGCCACCCGGCCTTCGGCGTTAATGGATACGAACCCCCCAGGACTGAGACCGAAGACCGACCGCATTTGTTCAGAGAAGGCATTGAGCGCCTGCTGGGCTTGATCGCGCGACTTACCCGCGGCATCGAGTTGCGAGCCCATCTGCACGATGCCCTGCGCCGTACGCGACAGTTCTTCGACCTGGAATTCGGGTACCGCCTGCTGGAAGTTGCCGGCAGCAACGTCGCGCACCATGCCGTCGATGTGCTGCAGCGGCTGCGAAATGAACTCGCTCATCTGCCGCGCCCGACGCCAGAGCACGGTAAAGAAGATGAGGTAGAACAGCAGCATGCCCCCCACCATCAGCCAGGCCAGACGATTGAGCCGGTCGGCCAGCGACTGTGCCGGGGCGTAGACCTCGTGCTCGGGCACGGTGACCAGCAGCTTCCAGCCGGTCTCGGGAATGGTCGACCACGATACGATGTGCTTACCCTTCAGGGTCACGTGCATCATGCCGTTTGCCTGATCGCGCAGGGCCTTGGCGAACCGCGGGTCCTTGGCACGCTCGAACAAATTGAATTCAACCGGCTTGAGGATGTCCTTCTTCACAGCCTCGACGTACTGGTGATTGGTGACCTCGCGCAGGCCCCAATCGCTCTCGCCTGCCTTGGGTAGCGCGATGATGGTGCCAGAGCGACTCACCAGTAGGCCATAGCCATTCCATGGGATCTCGAGATCAAGCACGTCCTTGATGATGGTGTTGACGGTGACATCGGCACCGACCACACCCTCGAGAAACTCGCCGCTGTAAACCGGCGCGATCGCCGAGATCATCCACCCCTGACCGGCCGGGTCGACGTAGACCTCGGTCCAGACCACCTTGCGCTCAGGGTTGTGCTTGAGATCGGCCTCGTAATAAAAATTGTAAGACGGAATGTCCATCTTCGCCGGGTACTGCCCAAGCACGTCAAAGTAAGGATAGATGCGGTTCAGTGAATCGTGGGTGTTGAAATAAACCTGCACGACCAGCGGGTAGGCATTCTTGATGCCCTTGTAACTGGCATCGAGTCCCGCCGAACGGTAGGCCTTCTCCCGCTCAGCCGGACCGACGGGCACCAGCCCGCTGTAAAAGACCGCGCCGCCGCCGTTGTCGCGCGTCGTGTAAAACGCACCGTCCTTGGCATAGGCAAACCGGCTGGGATCATCCCGATCGGCCTTGATCTTGCCGGACATGACCAATCCGGTCTGTTGCCGCAGATACTCTGTGGCGCGGGTGACCCCCTCGAACTGTCGGTTGATGATGGCAGCCTGATACTGGGCCGTCTGCGACACGCTCTGTTCAGCCAGGGTACGCACGGTGTCGATGTTGACGCGACTGGAGATCGCGTTGCTGAGAAAATAAATCGCAATCAGCGCCACCTCGACGATCAGCAGCGGGATCAGGGAAGTGCGGAAATAAGAGCGCCAGACCCAGTTGACCAGCGGGATACGGTCAGTCGCAGGTTGTGTGGAACCGATTGCCAAGTGATCGCTCATGCGAGGAGATAGCTGAAGACTGCCAGTTCAGGCGGGCATCGGCATTTAACCCGTTGCGGGCGGACGGATCGTGTCACCCATGGCTGGCATAGTACGTCCAAATGCCCCCGACTGTCGCCGGCAGTCGCGACTGCTTGCCACCACCGTCGGTCACGAAGATCGGTGCCGTCCCACCCCAATGGGTGAACCGACCCCGCAGCCGCCCCGCCGCGGCACAGGGGCGCAGAGTCTCACCGGATATTCATTCCACCGAACCCGCCCGCAGAGCCTGCGCCCGCGTCCGGATTTCAGACCGCTCCGCCTCGCCCAACCGCTGCAGATTGCGCACCTGCATCACGGTGCGGGGATTGGCGGCCAGCCGGGCTTCCTGCCGGAGCAGAAAATCCCAGTAAAGAGTTGTGAACGGACAGGCGTGTTCGCCGCTGCGCTCGGCGGGTCGGTAAGGACAGCGCCCGCACAGGCTGCCAGCGCTCATGCGTTCGATGTACTTGCCGCTGGCGATGTAGGGTTTGCTGGCCATCAGGCCGCCGTCCGCCGCCTGACTCATGCCCAGTGTATTGGGCAGTTCCACCCATTCCACGGCGTCGACGTAGACAGCGAGATACCACTCATGGATCTGCCGAGGTGCAACGCCGAGCAACAGGGCGTACAGACCCGTGACCATCAATCGCTGAATGTGGTGAGCATAGCCGTGACTCAGGGTCTGGCCGATGGCATCGGCAAGACAGGCCATGCGCGTCTTACCGGTCCAGTAGAACGTCGGCAAGGGTGCATTCGCATCGAGGTCATTTCGGGCCCCGTATCCCGGCATTTGTGTCCAATAGATGCCCCGCACATATTCACGCCACCCGAGCACCTGTCGGATGAATCCCTCGGCGCTCGCAATGGGTACGTGCCCCGCGCGCCAGGCGGCCTCAGCGGCGCTCACCACCTCGCGCGAGGACAGCAGCTTTGAATTCAGCGCTGCCGAGAGGTGCGCATGCCACAGCCACGGCTCGTCCGGCCAAAGCGCGTCCTGCCAGCGTCCGAACGACGGCAGCCGCTCGCGCACGAATACCTCGAGCGCACGCAGGGCATCGACTCGAGTGACCGGCCAGCGGAAATCCTCCAGCGATCCCGGGTGAGTCGCAAAACGTGACTGCACCGTATCGATGACCTCGCGGGTGATCGTGTCAGGGGCTATTCGCAGCGGCGCCGGAACATCGGCAGGTCCCGCCCGCCCAAAGCTCTCGCGATTATCCGCGTCGAAATTCCATTGCCCGCCCGCCGGCTGATCGCCGTCCATCAGCACCCCGTGACGGCGACGCATCTCCCGATAGAAATACTCCATCCGTAACTGTTTTCGGCCGACCGCGTGCGCGGCAAAGTCGCGGACAGTGCCAAAGAAGTGACGATCATCGCGCACGTCCAACGCGAGCCCGGTTGCCGCCGCCACAGACCGCAGCGACTGCAGTACGCGCCAATCACCCGGCGCAGTCACCACCAGCGCTTGGGGGTGCAGCCGTGCAATGTCTGCAGTCAACGCGCCGGCAAGCGTGCCGGGGTTATCCGCATCGTCTATCCGCGTGTAGTGGATGGGACGCCCCGCCGCACGCAGTTCAACTGCAAAGTGACGCATCGCGGATAAAAAGAACGTGATTCGTTGCTTGCTGGATGGGACGTGATTCGACTCTTCGTCCACCTCGGCCATCCAGACCGCGTCCCGCTTTGAATCGAAACCATCGAAACCGGCGGCGTCGATATCGAGTTGATCGCCAAGCACGATCACCAGATGGCGCAGCGGGTCAGTCAGCATGGCGGGTCCCACGTGACTTTTGCCGTCGACAGGCCTGCGAGCAGTAGAGCACCTGCTCCCAATGACGCGCCCAGGCGCGCCGCCAACTCATGGCACGACCGCAAATTGCGCAAGGCTTGGTAGGCAACGAGGATTTATTGCCTTTCCAACCGGTAGTCTGTGGACGGGATTTGAATTGATTCACGCCAGATTATTCGTAGCGCAGCCTATTGCGGTTCCAGACGCCGGCGGCTGACCGCAGCCTGTCGTGGAACCTCCGCCTGCCCCCTTTGGCTTTTCAAAACGGGGGCATTAACAGGCGCCGGCGCCCGTATGAACTCCACGGGCTGCGCCCGCCATGCGATGCTCGCCGAGGCCACATGCTCCGGCGACTGAACGCAGTTTTTACAGGAACACTCGATGATACAACTCGCTCCACGGCTGGCATTCCTGCTGTGTTCGGCGATGCTCCTGCTCGGCTGCGGTCGGGCGCCTGGCGAAGCGTCAACCGCACCCGCCCAGCGGGATATCTCCCAAGGGAAACTGTCAAGCGGTGCCGATCTGAACGGCCGGCGGGTCGCAGTGCTGCTCGGTTCGGCGCATGAGACCTACGCCACGAAGAACTACCCCGCCGCCACGATCCTGCAATTTCAAGCCATGGCGGACGTCATTCTGGCAGTCAAAACCGGCAAGGCGGACGCTGGGATACTCGATGCGGTACCGCTGAGGGATCTGGTGAAGACCGACCCGACGCTCGGCGTGGTCGGCGGTGACCTGTTCAGTTTTCCGGTCGGCGCGGCGTTCAACAAACAGAACCATGCACTACGGGAGAAATTCGACCAATGGCTGACCACGACGCGAGGGAACGCAACCTACGAAGCCATGCGCAAACGCTGGATTGACGAGGGCGACACGCGCAAGGAGACACTCGAAGCAGCCGAGCCAGACGGCGAAATGACGATCGGTGTAGCCGTGGTCGGCGCACCCTTCATTTTTGTTCAAGACAATCAACTGACTGGCTTCGACATCGAGATCGCCGAGCGTTTCGCCGCCAGTCAGGGTAAGAAGCCGCGGTTTCTGAATATGGATTTCGGCGCGTTGATCGCTGCCGTTGCCAGTGGAAAGGTCGATTTCGTCATCGCCTCGATATTCGTCACCGACGAGCGCAAGAAGCAGGTTGATTTTGGTGGGCCGTACTTCCAGATGGGCGCGCAGGCATTCGCGCTCGCAACCAACATCGCCCCCGCTTCGATCGAGTCAACGCCAACGGCGACTCCCCAGACGAGCGCCCGTATCGCGTCCGCTCCCGGAGCAGCCGGCCTCAAGATCCGCTCCGGCACTGAACTGGATGGTCTGCGTATTGCCGTCCTGCAGGGCTCGGCCACCGAAGCTTTCGCGACCAAGAACTACACCCGTGCCACGATCTTGCGATTCACCTCTCCCGCCGACACGACGGTTGCCCTCAAGGCCGGCAAGGCCGACGTCGGACTGGGCGATGAAAGCTCACTCGTGGAAATAACCCGCGATGACCCAAGTCTTGCGGTATTGCCCGAACCCCTGTTCTCGTTTCCGGTCGGCGTCGGCTTCAACAAAGCCAATCGCCCGCTAAACAGCGAATTCAATGCCTTTCTCGGCAAACTGAAGGCCGATGGGACGTTGGAGGATATCTTCACTCGCTGGGCGAAAAAGCGGGACTGGAGGATGCCCGATATACCCACCCGCGCGGGGAACGGCGTCCTGCGAGTTGGCATCACGGCCGATGCTGGTGCCCCCTTCGAATTTGTTCAGGACAACGAAATCGTCGGAATCGACGCGGAAATCATCAAGCGGTTCGCCGCCCACAGCGGGCGCGAAGTGCGCTTCATGAACATGGAATTCGGGGCACTGATCGCGGCGGTCGCAACCAACAAGGTCGATCTCATCATCAGCGGGATCTTCATCACGCCGGAGCGCCTGTTGCGGATCGATTTTTCCGATCCCTACGATCATGTCGCTGCCAAGGCCTATGCCCTCAAGACCAATATCGCCACCTACGCAGACATGCCCGTCAGGCCCGGCGCGGCCGTTTCGTCAACAGACAGCGCCGGCGCCCCGCCCATCTCCAACATCGCAACAGCCGCTGCACCGGGCCTGCTTCGGCAACTCGCCGAAAGCTTCCACAGCAACATCATCAAGGAGAAGCGCTATCTGCTGATCGTGAAGGGACTCGAGGTGACGGTGATCATCTCCATTCTATCGACGCTGTTTGGAACGCTACTCGGCGCGCTGGTGTGTTTCATGCGCATGTCACCCAAGGCAGGGCTGCGCATCCCCGCAACCGTCTACATCGCAATCATGCGCGGCACGCCTGTACTGGTGCTGTTGATGCTGATCTTCTACGTGGTGTTCGGCTCCAGCGACATCTCCCCGATACTCGTGGCGGTGCTCGCCTTCGGCATGAATTTCGCGGCCTACGTGGCCGAGATTTTCCGCACCGGGATCCAGAGCGTCGATAAGGGACAGACCGAGGCCGGCATCGCCATGGGCTTCAGTCGCATTAGCACATTCATGAACATCGTCTTGCCGCAAACCGTGCAAAGGATCCTGCCGGTCTACAAGGGCGAGTTCCTGTCGTTGGTGAAGATGACATCCATCGTCGGCTACATTGCGGTGGAGGATCTCACCAAGGCCAGTGACATCATCCGCAGCCGGACCTTCGACGCCTTCTTCCCGTTGATCATGGTGGCGCTGCTGTATTTTCTGATTTCATGGATTTTGATGCAGGGATTGGAATACCTCGAACGCCGGACCGACCCTAAACGCCGGCGCCGCACCGGAGCCGCGTCATGATTCGGGTCGAACACCTCTCGAAGAGCTACGGCAACCTGATCGTACTGAAGGACATCACGACGGAGATCCGCAAGGGTGAGGTCATCTCGATCATTGGGCCATCCGGCACGGGCAAGAGCACTTTTCTTCGGTGCCTGAATCTGCTGGATCGACCTACGACGGGCAGCATCCACATAGACGGCGTCAACATGCTCGACCCTGATACCGACGTCCCAGGAATCCGGCAGAAGATGAACATGGTTTTTCAATCGTTCAACCTGTTCGCCCACCTGAGCGTGCTGGACAACCTCACCTTGGCACCGATCAAACTCAAGGGCCTTGCCCCCGAGGCGGCCAGTGCGAAGGCGCACGACCTTCTGAAGTTGGTTGGTCTGGCCGGCAAGGCGGACGCCTTTCCGGACGAACTTTCGGGCGGGCAGAAGCAACGTGTGGCGATTGCCCGCTGTCTGGCGATGGATCCCGAGATCATCCTGTTCGACGAGCCCACATCAGCGCTCGACCCGACCATGGTCAGTGAAGTGCTATCGGTGATCCGGCGATTGGCCGGCGAAGGCATGACCATGGCCATCGTCACCCACGAAATGGACTTCGCCCGCGACGTGTCGAACAGAGTTTTCTACATGGACGAGGGTCTGATTTACGAGGAAGGCACGCCCGAACAGATCTTCTCCAATCCGCAACGACCGCGCACGCGCGCGTTCATCAACCGGATTCGCAGCTTCAATTACCTCATCGACTCGGCGGACTTCGACTTCTATGCAATGAACGCGGAGATCGAGGCCTTTTGCGAGAAGCACATCCTGCCGCGCAAGGCGCGCCACAATCTGCTGTTGCTGGTCGAGGAGCTATTACAATTGCACCTGCCCATGCTGGGGGCAGGCCCACTCGGCATCCAGATCGACTACTCCGAGAAAAACGGTGCCCTTGAACTCGTATTCACTGCACCCCCGAGCTGTGGCAACGTGCTCGAGGCGAGCGGTCAGTCGGATGACCTGGCGCTCACGCTGATCCGCAATTTTGCCGAGACCATTGTTTTCGATACAACTGATGACAGGGGTCGCCTGACCATGACCGTCAAGCGGGAGTGAGGGTCGAGCGAAACAGATCGTGTTTCAATCGCCGGCTCGCAACACGAGCAAACGACCGTCGCGATGCGTATTTGCATAGTAACCCACTTCAGACTCTGCCACGGGCTGCAACGTCCCGGACGCAATGAGCCGGTCGAATGCCGCTCGAAATCCGAGCGGCTCCCAGACCGCGTGGTGCACGGTGCAAACCAGCAGACCGCCCGGGGCAAGCACACGAGCCAGTTCATCGAGACAGCCCGCATCGACATGGCCGCTGGTGAATGTGCCTGCGCAGACGACGCCGCCGTATGTATCCGAATCGATCGGCAGAACGGATCTGAGGTCTGCCTCGATAAGCTTGCGATAGATTCCACGCTGGCGGGCTACTGCCATCATTGCCAGCGAGAGGTCGAGCCCGTCAATCACCGAATAGCTGCGCGCCACGACCTCCGCACCAACCAAGCCCGTACCGCACCCCACATCGAGGATGGGCAGACGAACCGAGCCCAGATACTGCGCCAGTGCCTCGGATACGAGTCGAGGGGATACATACCCCAAACCGTCCAACATCGTAGTGTCATAAGTCTTGGCCCACTCGAGGTAAAGGCGTTGACCATCGGCCACGTCATCGAGACCATAGGCACGTTCTAGAAATCCGGCGCTCTGATCATCGACTCCGGGCGGTATCTCGGCGTGGGGATTCATGAGTGGAATCTACGCTTCTGCCGAAGCTTGGAAAAGGTCAGGCATCAACTCCACTGCATCAGCCCGGCATTGGCATCGGAAACCGTGTCCGCCAGCGCCAGCCTTGATTCAGAACGGATCGCCGATGATGAGCCGGAAGACAGAGACGTTCTCCCCGTGCCGGTAGCCAAGCCCGAGTCGTGGCAGGGTCACGCGACCAATCTTCCAAGGCTGAACGGTCCCCACCGTAAAACCCACCTCCCCTTGCAGCCGCGCGATCTCACGAGAGGCGGCAGGACCGCTGCTCAGCACGGGGACTGACGGGGCGTTCGCATACCAGCGCAGCGCCCCGTAGGGAGCAATATCGACTTGATGATCACGGATCCGCATGGCGAGTGGATGGGTGGCCTCAAAGCCATTCACCACCAGTACGTAGTCGTCGTTCGGCAGATCCTTGAGGTGGGCACGCGAGTACACCATCTCACCATAGTATCGACCCATGAAATCGCCAATCGCTCCCCGCCACTGCGACTCACCACCCAACGAATACACCGTCGAGCTGAGATCTTTGGCACGGTCGCGCGCGATGCCCGCCTCAAAAAACGGACGCAGTCGCCAGTGCTCACCATGCAAAAACTCCCAACGTACACCGGGAACGAAGGATATGGTCGAGATGTCCTCAGGGAGACCCGTCTCGATGACATCCTGAAACTTGAATCCGAAAAAGCCAAAGGTGAGCGGCAGGGTAAAAGTCACACCCGGCCGAATTTCCTCGGGCTTGCGCCAGTGCCATTCAATTGGCAGCCGATAGATCTGTACCGTGCGGCCCGAGATTTCGTAAACGCCACTGCCCAGCCTGTGCGCGAATGCGAAGTTGGATTCCGCCTGCTCGGCTGCACGTAATGGCGTAGCCGCGTCACAGTCGATGGCAAACCATAATGCGAATCCAAGCAGGAGCGGCGCGCGTCTCTCCAAGCGGTATGCGCGAGAAGAGAACACGCCGCTGACGGTCACGGACTGAATCCATGGTGCGTGCGCAGAAACACATAGAGTCCAGTGACTTCCGCATCAGTAAAGGGGGCGTCGGCCACCCAACTCATGTTCGGATCCAGTTCTCGCCCGCCGACAGGCTGCGCCGTCCGCATCAGGAGATGGAATTGCTGGGGCGAGTAGATACCTATCACCGCCAGTGAGGGGGCACGCTCGAGCGGATTGCCCTGGAAATCGAGGCCGTGGCACTCGGAGCATGTAATGCTGGCCAGGTAACGCCCTCGTTCATAGGGCGTCTGCTGCGGTTGATCACCCCAGCGCGGTCGCGTTCGATCGACTTGGTCGACCGACACCTGCCAGGCACCGATCACGAGCGCGAGCCGGCCACGCCAAGCCAAATCGAGTTCACGAGGCACCGGCGGATGGGAGGGTCGACTGCGCAGGTGCGCAATGATGTTGGCAAGGTCCTGATCACCCAAGGCCCAGAAAGTATAGGAGATCATGCCGAGGGCGCTGGTACCGTCTTGTTTCAGACCATACCGTATGAGTCGCGCCAGTTCGGCATCGCTGTAGCGCGGCAAGACGTCGGACAGCGTGGGCGCCGTGTGACGCACGATCCCTTCGATATGCTCCTGCCCACCCTCCCCCTCTGGTCCGTGACAGCCGCTGAGACATCCCACGATACGGGCCATGCGCTCACCCTCGACGAGGTCTGGTGCACCTGCGGCACGCAACGGCACGATCGGCGCGTCATAATGACGCCGCAGTCGCCATTCGGAGATGCCATACACGGCAGCAGCGGCCGCCCCCGCCAGCAGCGTCAGAACGAGCAGAGCGGCAGCAATCAATCGCACAGGGCTGGGCATGGTATTCACGAGGTAGTGATCGGTTCGGCCTTGCGCGTGGGTATGGTCTCAGTTGGGCTTGCCACCTACATAAACAAGACCATCTTTCATGACAAAACTGACGGCCTCCGTCAGTTTGATGTCGCTCAGAGGGTTGCCCGATACGGCGACCACGTCGGCGTGGAAACCAGGCGCGATTTGGCCGAGGTCGCTTGCACCGAGCACTTCGGCTGCGTTGAACGTCGCTGCCTGCAGAGCCGCCGCGGCCGGCATCCCAGCCTCCACCATGTAGACGAACTCCTTGGCATTTTGTCCGTGGGGTGCAACGCCCTGATCGGTCCCGAAGCCGATCCTGACGCCCGCACGGTAGGCCCTGGCGAACGTGTCCGCGATCTGACTGCCAATGCGCGCCGCCTTTGGCCGGATGATCTCCGGAAAATAACCATCGATCTTGGCCTTCTCGGCCACGAACTTCCCTGCTGAAATGGTCGGCACATACCACGTCCCGCGCTTCTTCATCAGCGTCATCACTTCCTCATCCAAATAGGTGCCATGCTCGATGGAGGTTACCCCGCCCTCCACCGCACGCCGGATGCCTTCCTTGCCGTGCGCATGAGCGGCCACCTTGTAGCCGTAGTCCTTGGCGGTATCCACCACGGCGCGAATTTCCTCGACCGTGAACTGCGGCGCATCACCACTTTTGGCATAGCTCAGAACCCCGCCGGTCGCGGTAATTTTGATGACGTCCGATCCCTCTTTATAGCGTTGGCGTACTGCCTGACGCGCAGCGTCGACGCTGTTGATCACGCCCTCGGTGGGACCGAGCGGACCCAGCAAATGCGCAAGCTCTGCGTTGACGCCGTTAGTAGGGTCGCCGTGACCCCCCGTGCTCGCGATTGCCGTACCGGCGGCATAGATGCGCGGTCCCGATACGTAGCCCTGATTTATCGCGTCACGCAAATGCAAGGCTACGGTGCCACCCAGATCTCGCACCGTTGTGAAGCCCGCCTTCAGCGTCCGATCGGCATAGGCAATTGCCCGATAGCCGAAATCGATCTCATCGAGGCGAAATTCCTCTTGATAGGAATTCGGGCTCGATTCATCGCTGAGGTGCACGTGCAGGTCGATCCAGCCCGGCATGCAGGTCTGTCCGGAAAGGTCAAGGATCGCGCCATTCGGTACCGCGAGCTTACCCCGCACCAGCGACTGAATACGTCCATCTGGACCCGTGACGATGGTATGCGCACCAATCAGACGGGCCGTACGTGAGTCGAACACATCACCACACTGCAATATCAACGGCGTAGCGGCCGAAGCCCATGGGCCTATGACAAAACCCAGGATTGCCAACAGCGTGAACGGCAGACGCGTCATGAGTTTGCTCCAAAATCTAATTCGTCTAATTACAGTCGCCCTGCACTTGGCACCGATCAGCCGGCCGATAGATGACCCATACGACCCAACTCTAGGCAGCGCCTCCAGCGTCGGTCGCGAGCATCAACTCATGCGGTGCAAGGCGCAGAGCTTATGGCCATCCGGATCGCGCAGGTAGGCGAGATACAGCTTGCCGACGCTGCCCTCGCGAACGCCGGGCGGGTCCTCGCACGTCGTGCCGCCGGCGGCGAGACCGGCCGCATGCCAGGCATCGGCCTGTTCAGGCGAAGCGACCGCAAAACCGATGGTGGAGCCATTGCCAACCGTGGCGGGTTGGCCGTTGATCGGCTGGGACACGGAAAACACGCCGGTCGGTGTGAAATAGAAGATACGATGCCCGTCGACCACGGCAGGCGGGACACCCAGCGCACCCAGCACTTTGTCGTAAAAGGCCTGTGCGCGGGCGAGGTCGTTGGTACCAATCATGATGTGTGAAAACACGTTAGATCCTTTCGGTGATAGAGGCGTTAAGGCGACGGCAATTGCAGCCTAGGTCAATCGCAACGGCAAGCACCGCGCAGACCGTGAGGACAATACCGCAGGGCACTCATGCAGACCAGATGAAAATGAAACCCGGATAGCGCGGCGGCCGCCTATCCCATGGTCAAGAGCGCAGACCGCCGTGGCGCGGCATCCCCGCAGGGTAGAGTGCCGGCCTCGTCGGGGCACTTTGGGTGGTCTCAGAAGTTTTTTTGAAGCGCGAACCCAGTATCGAAACGAATCGAGTCGGGAAAACTGCGGTGTGCGGCTTTTTTATTTATGATTTGGTTGTACCCCGGTGCTCGCAAAAGGGATCGTCCGGCTTGCGATCCATGCATATCCCAGCCATCGCGGCCGCTAAATTCTATCGAGTAGTCACTACTAGAGACCCCTTGGATACAACGCTCGCATGAAACATGTTGGACTCTGAGAAATCCGTCGCTCAGTCGCCGCGCATTGCCAACGATTCCAAACGGGTGTTGCTGTTTGGCGCGACGGGCACGATCGGACAAGCGACCGCTCGGGCACTGCTCAGACGCGGACACGAGGTGGTCTGCATCGTGCGACCGGCCGGGACCCGTTCGGTCACACTGACCGCAGGCGCGCACCCGCGCATGACGCTGCACCCAGCTGACGTCACGGACCGTCAATCTGTGCTTCGTGACGGCCTGCGGGGCGAGCAGTTCGACGCGGTCATCTCCTGCATGGCATCGCGCACCGGCGTTGCCGCCGACGCTTGGGCCATCGATCACCGCGCCCAGGGTCATGCCTTGACGGCAGCCCAGCAAGCACGAGCGGGTCGATTCATTCTGCTATCGGCCATCTGTGTGCAAAAACCGATACTGGCCTTCCAGCAAGCCAAGCTCGCCTTTGAGCGCGAACTCGCCGATTCGGGTGTGCCCTACTCGATCGTCCGCCCCACGGCCTTCTTCAAGTCGCTGTCTGGACAGGTCGAACGGGTACGACGCGGCAAACCCTTCATGGTCTTCGGTGATGGCACCCTGACTGCATGCAAACCCATCGGCGATGATGATCTCGGCGACTACCTTGCCGACTGCCTCGATGACGACGCGCGCCGAAATCGTATCCTGCCCATCGGCGGACCCGGCCCCGCGATCACGCCACGCCAGCAGGGTGAACATCTCTTCTCCCTGTTCGGCAAACCGCCCCGTTTCAAACAGGTACCCGTCGGACTGCTCGATGGCATTGTCCGGATGCTGACTCTCGCCGGCCGTGTGAGCCCGGCATTTGCAGCGAAAGCGGAACTGGCCCGCATCGGACGCTATTACGCCACCGAATCGATGCTGGTGCTCGATCCCGCGACGGGCTGCTATGACGCGGCAGCGACGCCCTCGACAGGAAGGCAAACCTTGCTCGATCACTACGCCCGTTTGGTACGTAGGGAAATCACGACCGATCTCGGCGATCACGCCGTGTTCTGATATCCGCAGCCCGACCAACCCAACCACATGATCGATGCTGGTAATTTTGCGCAGTGGCTGACAGCGATGCTCGCGTCACTGCGTGGCGAGGCCGGTACGCAGGTACCCTGCGGCGACTGCGTCGGTTGCTGCGTATCGTCATACCACATCGCCCTGCGTCCGCAGGATGAGCATGTCGTGGCACGGGTACCCGCCGAGCACCTGTTGAGCGCACCGAATGCGCCGCTGGGCTACCGTTACATGGCATATCGCGACGACGGCACCTGTCCGATGCTCCTCGAACGTCGTTGCTCGGTCTACGAGCACCGGCCGCAGACTTGCCGCGATTATGATTGTCGAGTGTTCACTGCCGCTGGCATTGACTCGGCGGGGACTGGCAAGAGGATGATCAATGAGCGAATCGCCGCCTGGCGGTTCAGCTACGCGACCGAGAAGGATCGCGAGACTCACGCAGCGGTACAGTCAGCCGCACGGTTCATCGTCACACACGCAGCCCGACTACCCAGCGTTCAGTTCCCGACTGCGCCAACCGGGATTGCCGTACTGGCGCTGAAATCCTACACCGTCTTTCTCGATGCAACGACGCCCGCTGACGATCCCATGCAGACCGCTCAGGCGATCATCGCTGCGAGCCGCGAATTCGACGCAACGGCGTCTCGATTGTGATGCAATCGCTGCGACAGAGGATGCGTCGCGTGCCGACATCGTCCGTATGGCCGATGTCGGCACACAATCCGTCAGTCGTAGTTCGAGAGATGGGCCGGGGGGGCAGACCATGCAAGGTGATCAGTCAGACCAGTTGTTCGCGATTCACAGCATCACGCAGTTGCTGCTGCGTTATTGCACCGCCGTGGACTCGCGACAACCCGAACTCATGGCTGAGTGTTTCACAGCCGATGCACGGCTCGACTTTGCCTTCATGGCTTCATACACCCCCGCTGAGTACATTGCCCTGTGCAATCAGGTCCTGCCGCAGTTGGATTCAACGCAGCACATGATCGGACCACCACTGATCGACCTGTCAGGGGACAGCGCGCGATCACGCGCCTACTTCCAGGCCCAGCACGTCAACAATGCGCTGGCCCCGCAGCCTTGCCTGTTGATCGGCGGCTGGTACGACGACCAACTGGTGCGCGTCGATGGCGCGTGGAAGATTCGCAAGCGGCAGGGTGTGACGCTCTGGGTGGATGGTAATCCAGCCGTTCTCGGCAACAGTTTTCCGGTCGGCGCACCGCCGCGCAGTGCGCTGATGGCATCCCCCGAGTGGCTGGGCAGACGCTTGTGAGCGCGTTGCCCGGCTGATCGGTCAGGGGATTTCGAACAGCCCGGCAGCGCCCATGCCGCCCGCGACGCACATGGAGATGACTACTCGTTTGACCCCGCGGCGGCGGCCCTCGAGCAGCGCGTGACCTACGAGACGGGCACCGGTCATACCAAACGGGTGCCCCAGCGCGATGGCGCCGCCGTTGACATTGATCAAAGCGGGATCGATACCAAGGTGGTCGCGACAGTACAGCGCCTGCGAGGCAAATGCCTCGTTGATCTCCCACAGACCGATGTCCTGCATGCGCAGGCGCGTACGCTGCAACAATTTCGGGATTGCGAACACGGGGCCGATACCCATCTCGTCCGCCGCACAGCCCGCTACCTGAAAGCCGCGATAAATGCCGAGAATGGGCAGCCCCTCACGTTCAGCCATGCCGCGCTCCATTAGCACGCACGCTGCGGCGCCGTCCGACAACTGGCTCGCATTTCCTGCAGTAACAAACCGCCCCTCTTTGATCCATTGCCCGTCCTTCCAGACCGGCTTGAGCTTGGCAAGACCTTCGAGGGTGGTATCGGCGCGGATACCCTCGTCACTGGCGAGGGTGATGGTCTCCTTGCCGGTCTCATTGCCCTCCTTGTCGAACAGGGCTTTCTGCACCGTGATGGGCACGATTTCATCGTTGAAGCGTCCAGCAGCGAGAGCGGCGGCGGCGCGCTGTTGACTCTGGAATGAAAACTCGTCCTGCGCCTCGCGACTGATGGCGTATCGCTCAGCGACCACCTCCGCGGTCTCGATCATCGGTATGTAGGCGGTCGGATCGGCATCCAGCACATAGGTGCTGCGATTTCTGAACTGCGGTGCGTGTTTATTCACCGTCAGCGAAATGCTCTCCATGCCTCCGGCCACGGCTACATCGATTTCATCGACCATGATGGCTCTCGCAGCCAGCGCGATGGCGTTCATCCCGGAACTACATTTGCGATCCAGCGTGAAGCCAGGCACCGTCTGCGGCAAGCGCGAGGCATGCACGGTCAGTCGCCCCAGGTTGTAACCCTGCGTGTTCCAGTGATTGCCGACGCCGAGAAAAAGATCATCGACGCGTCCCGGATCGATGCCGGCCCGGTCGAGCGCGGCATTGACGACGTGAGCTGACAGCACCGGCGCCTCTGTATCATTGAACGCTCCGCGGTAGGCTTTGCCGATGGCGGTACGGGCGGTAGAGACGATGACGGCTTCACGCATGTTCGATGTTCCTGACAACCTTGTGATCGATGACTGGATAGCTGATGAGAGCGATGGTCACGGAATGGGCGTCGATTGGAAACGCGCCCCGTGCGCCGGCCCCTACAAGTGACAAAAAGCCGGCGACCCGCGCCGTTCAGCCGCCGGGACGCTTGTAGCCCGCTTTCTTCTTGGCGGCCCGGTCGATCTCAGCTGGTGTGAGCAACACGGTCGTCTTGTAAGCAACCGCCCCCGTCGCGCTGACGGCCAGCGACATGGCTGCCGCCGAGACATTGTCCGGCAAGTCGGCGATTACGACGCAGTCGCGAATGCCGAAGGTGAAGTAGAACGACTCGATTTTCCCGCCCAGACCCTTGATGAGTTGTTCAACGGCAGCGCGGCGCTTGGACCCGCCGTCCTTCAGCAAACCCTTGGTTCCAGCAGCGCTGTAGTCAACTTCGAAGAGATACTTGGGCACGATGGTCTCCTTGGCTTCTGCTGCCTTGTTGCTTTCGGGAATGGTGTCACACAACCGGCAACCCTGCTACTGTGGCCCCTACCAGCGCCGCGCCGAGACCGAATCGAGCGACCGATCTCATCTTGCAGGGGCTCGGCCGGCGGGCATTCGACAGAGACCAACAGGGGAAAGCTCAGGACATGGCGCCTGCACTGACACTCGAACGTGTCCAGAAACGGTTTGCGAACGGACTGCTGGCTTTGCGGGATGCGAGCCTGCAGGTCTCCGCCGGCGAATTCGTCTCGCTGGTCGGACCCTCCGGCTGCGGCAAGAGCACAGTGTTGCGCCTCGTGGCAGGTCTGGACGCCCCGACCGCGGGGCGCGTTGAGGCGCCGGCGCTGGCCAATGGCGCCAGCGTGCAGGGCCCGCACGATCCGCGCACCTCGTTCGTCTTTCAGGAACCCACACTGATGCCGTGGGCGACCGTATTCGACAACGTATGGCTGCCGTTGCGCCTGGCCGGTCAGTCGCGTGAACAAGCCCGATCGGCTATCGGTGAAATGCTGCAACTCGTCGGACTGGCCGACTTCGAGAATTCGTATCCGGCCGCGCTGTCCGGCGGCATGAAGATGCGTGTTTCCATTGCACGGGCGCTGGTTACCCGTCCACGCGTGCTGCTCATGGATGAGCCCTTTGCCGCGCTGGATGAAATTTCACGGAATCGGCTCAACGCCGATCTGCTGAAACTGTGGTCCATCCACGGCTTCTCAGTACTGTTCGTCACACACAGCGTCTTCGAGTCAGTCTACCTCAGTCAGCGGGTCTTCGTGATGAGCGCGCGCCCCGGGACGGTGGTCACCGAAGTGGCAGTGGATGCTCCCTACCCGCGCGATGGCGCGTTCCGCGCAACCACCGTTTACCTCGACGCGACGCGTGCGGTTTCTGCAGCCCTGGAAGCCGCACAGGGTGAGGTGATGCCGTGAGCAGCAATCACTGGTTACGAGTCCTTCCCTGGCTGTCGATCGCCCTGCTCCTCATCGGTTGGGAGGTCGGAGTGCGGGCTGCAGGCATCCCGGAATACACGCTGCCCGCGCCTTCGGTGATCGCCCGTACCCTCTGGGAGAACTTTGACAGTCTCGCGGCCAGTTGGCGCTACACTCTGCGGATCACTTTCTGCGCCCTCGCGCTTGCCTGCGCCGGGGGTGTGCTGGTCGCCTGCGCATTTGCTCTGTCGCGGCAGGTGGAAGCAGCCCTGTTCCCGCTTGCGATCATTCTGCAGGTCACACCGCTGGTGGCAATCGCCCCGCTGATACTCATCTACGTCGAGAGCACGACCGCGGCGCTGCTGCTGTGCGCCTGGGTGGTGGCGTTCTTCCCCATCCTGTCAAACACAGTCATCGGACTACGCTCATCGGACCGACATCTGCGTGACCTGTTTCGTCTGTACGGCGCCAGCCCATGGCAACGCCTGCGACTGCTGCTGGTGCCAAGCGCACTTCCCTACTTTCTCGCTGGACTTAAGATATCGGGAGGCCTCAGCCTGATCGGCGCAGTCTCAGCGGAGATGGTGGCCGGCGTGGCGGGACGGGAGACGGGACTTGCTTCGCGCATCCTGGAAGCGAGTTTCCGCAGTGAAACTGCCAAGATGTTTGCCGCACTTACCCTATTGGTGCTGACAGGACTGATGATCTTCGGTGGGTTCAATCTGCTGTCGCGCCGTCTGCTTGGACACTGGCATGATGTTGAACGCCATTGAAAGCCGGCTGGAGATGTAAATGACGAAGTCGTTCCTGCGATCGCTGGTGATTGCCTGCGCCCTGCTGCCGCTGGTCTCGTCAGCGGCAAATCCTGCCACTCCCGCCGCTAAATTGGACAAGGTCACCTTCGCCACCAATTGGAAGGCGCAGGCTGCTCATGGCGGGTTCTATCAAGCCGTAGCGGACGGAACCTATGCGCGCTACGGGCTGGAGGTAAAGATCCTGCAGGGCGGGCCACAGGTGAACAACTCGGCCTTGCTGCCCGCCGGTCGCATCGATTTCCTAATGACGGGCAACCTGCTGCAAAGCTTCGACCGGGTCAGGACGCGCCTGCCGATCATCGCGGTTGCATCGATGTTTCAAAAGGATCCCCAGGCCTTGATCGCCCACCCTGGCCAAGGCTATGAGAACTTTGCTGCGCTCAAAAATGCGCCGGCGGTGCTCATCGCCAAGGATGCCCAGTTCAGCTGGTGGCAGTGGTTGAAATCAGCCCACGGATTCCGCGACGAGGCCCTGCGTCCCTACAATTACAGCCTGGCCCCCTTCCTTGCCAATCCCAAGGCGATCCAACAAGGCTACTCCGTGGCCGAACCGATCTATGTGCAGAATCAGGGCAAGTTCAAGCCGGTGGTGCACTTGCTCGCCGATCATGGCTACTCCACGTATTCGACATTGATCGAGACACGAATCGAGACCGTGCAGAAAAGACCCGACCTCGTGCAACGGTTCGTCGATGCTTCCATCATCGGCTGGGTCAACTACCTTTATGGCGATCGTCGAGCGGCCAATGCGCGCATGCTGCAAGACAACCCCGAGATGACGGTCCAGGAGATCGAGGCGGCCGTCGCCCTCATGAAGTCGCAGGGGATCGTCGACTCGGGCGATGCTCTCAAACGCGGCATCGGCAGCATGGACCCGGCACGAGTCCGCGACTTCTATCTGAAAATGGTGCAGGCCGGCCTCTACAAAGCAGGCGAGGTCGATCTAACCAAGGCGGTGACGACGCAATTCGTGAACAAGGGCGTCGGCCTCAAGGAGAAGCAGCTGCTGCTGCCCAAGGCCGCAACCCGCTGAACCCGCACCATCCGCCGGACCCGACCGGTCGGTCTGCCCATTGCGACCGTCGAGCCGAGATTTGCGCGTTGCACGCCTGCGGACCTTTTTCAATAACGCCAGCTGGTGATATCCGCGCCTGGGGGCGCCGTCTTGATCATCCGCTCGACTGCCCACGGCAGCACCATCTGGGGATATCGTAATCTCGAGTAGGCGTTGCTGCGGGTGTGATCGCCGTTCCAGCAGTGTTCGGCGCGATCACCATACTCCACCACGGCATCAGCAGCCGGGCTCGCCGAGCGCAGAAATTCCTCGACGCCGTATACGGCGTTGTTGAGATAGTAGTTATCCATGTCGCCAACGTAGATCCGCAGCTTGCCCCGCAACTTCGGGCCGAGCGTCTGCCAGTCACGCCGCAGGATATGGGCAAGGTCATAATGCTCACGCCAGTAGGCGGCCGTCACGGGATCGATTTCGCCGGTGAGGCGATCCCAGATGCGACGCGGGTAACCGTCTGCGCCCACAGGCGAAAACACCGACTCCCACACGTCGAATTGATCACCAGAGCGGCCGTTGGTTCCGAGCGCATACTCCCAGAGATTGTTCTCCTCCATGGTCGTATCGATGTGTCCGAGCCAGTTGCGATGGGCCGGGCGCGGTGTTCGCTTGTAACGGTTTGCGACGAAGTACGCGTTTTTATCGTCGTAGATATTCACCGTCATGTAATGATGGAAGTCGATGGGATCGGGGCAGGCAACCCACGCACCGTTGTATTCCTCCGGGTAGAACATCTGCACGGCCATGGCCTCCCAGCCGCCCGTGCTGCCGCCGAACACGAAGCGCGCCCAACCCTGACCGATGCCACGATAGCGCCGTTCGATCTCTGGCAGCAGTTCGTACTGAATGGCATCGCCATACGGTCCGTTGTTGGCGGAATTCACTGCGTAGGAATCATCGTAAAACGGAGTCGGGTGCTGGATCTCGACCAGCAGGACGCGCGGGAAATCCTTGCCAGTCCAAGTCTGAAAAAAGTCCCAAGCCATCTGTTGCTCGATGCGGTTGTACCCTTCCAACTTGAATCGCTTGCTGTACTCGGGCTTGAGCGCCGGGTCTGGTGGAATCTCGCGCCAGCCCGAGGGTTCCGCAGGGAAGTGCCCGTGATTGATCACCAATGGATAACGCGCTTTTGGGTGCTCCTTGAATCCCGCTGGCAAGGTTACGAAGGCAGACAAATACGTGTCCCTGCCCCAGAATTTCGACAGGCGCTCACTGCGAATCCGCACGTGCTTGACCCATGGCGTTTCCTTGAACGGCGCGATGGGCGCAACCTGCTCCGTCAGTTTCAGCACCAGAGGCTGCCCGTCCCCCGACCCGCGACCCGCCACGCGTGCCTGCTGACCATCCCAATGAACCAGTTGTGGCTTTGAGAACAAGTTGCCCGGCTTGTCGCGCCATTGCTGTCCCTCGCCCTGATCAGGCGCGAGTTTCAACACGCGCCCGTCGCCCATCCGAAACGTCTCGTAGCGGTTGAGGAAAGCCTGCGCCCGATACTCACCGGGCGGCAGCATGCTCACTCTTCGCAGCGGGAAGCCGAATGCTGACTCATCCACCGCACGCCGACCGCCGGGCAACCAGCCTTCAACGTTCAAACCGAAGAACGGGATCGCATCGATATCCCAGTTCACCAGCGCTCGCGGCTCGCGTTCCGGAGCCTGATCCGCCGGCGCCATGATCAGCAGCAACCGACCGTCCTGCGCACCACCCTTGAATGTGGTCGGCAGCTCGACCTCAAACGGCGCGGCCTGCGCGAACAACGCACAGGCAAGCCCTACCAACGAGATCAGAACTCGCGCTTTAATGAATTGCATGGTGGGTTCACCCTTGAAGGATTGGAGGATTCAGACCGCGATGTCCTGACTACCGGTAAACCCGCCGTCGACCGGCAGGTTTGCTCCGGTGATGAAGGAGGCATCGTCGCTGAGCAGGAAGACGACAGCCTTGGCCACCTCATCAGGGCGGCCCGGGCGGCCGAGCGGATGCATCTTGATGAATCGCTCGCGGATCTCAGGAACGTGGTCCAGCATAGCGGTCATCGGCGTCTCGATATAACCGGGGCTGATGGAATTGACGCGGATACCCTGCCCACCGTAGTCCGCCGACATGCTGCGGGTCATTTGCAGGATGGCTCCCTTCGCAGCGTTGTAAGGGGTGTTGCCACCACCCCCGGTCATGCCATAAACACTGGCCAAATTGACGATGGAACCTGACTTGGCCGCGAGCATGTGTGGCAGCGCGTGTTTGGCGACGAAGAAGCTGCCATTGACGTGAACTTCGAACGTGCGGTGCCATGTGGCCGCATCGACGGCATGCACGGCACCACGCCCGACGACTCCGGCGCAGCATACGAGACCGTACAAACCGCCCGCCCATTGCACTGCCTGAGTCACCGCCACCGACACCGCTGCTTCATCAGTAACGTCCAGCGACACGCAGAGCAGAGAGGGGGTCTTGCCGATGGCTGCCTCGATCTGCTGCGAAGGCTGCAGATCCGTCGCGATGACCCGGGCACCCCGACGCAGTAACTCCACCGCCGTACCGAGGCCGATGCCCGACGCGGCGCCCGTGATAAAGACTACTCTTCCGGATAAATCACTCATGCGCTCACCCCAGTAAGAAACGCCATGGCAGCGCAGTACAGCACGCCAATGAATCGCGCGGCGTGGGGCTGGCACAGATCACCAGCGGCGGACCAACGCCTACGCACACCAACTTTTCTTTTCGCGCGCCGCAGTGTATTTGACTGTAGCCCGTTGAACAAACACCCGGATTGGCATATTCAGCGGACTGACCATGATTGCCGCCTCGCAGTGAACCCGGAGTTTCCATGCCGCATACAAACGCTGTCGCCGAGGACTACGCCTACCCGGACATCGATTTCGGGATGGCGGACGTGCCGGATCTCGAAGTACTGACGGCCCAACTGCAGGCGGATGGCAAACGCGTAGTCAAAGTCCGTTACATCGGTGGCACCGCGTGGCTGCTGCTGCGACATAAAGAGGTCTATGAAGCGTTCCTGGACTCTGCGCACTACCCCTGCAGCGCAGCCCACATTCGACACAGCTCGCCCACCATGGGCCGCACCATTCTCTGCCTCGATGGCGAGGAGCACCGCATCAAACGCGGGCTGGTGGCTCCGGCATTCCTGCCATCACGAATCCGCGAATACACGGAACGGCTGCTGCGGCCTCTGGCCCATTCGCTGATCGACTCACTGCAGGGCCGAACTGGCTGTGACCTGGTGGCCGAATACACCCGTCGTCTGCCGATGCTGATGATTACGGGGTTACTCGGCGTACCCAACGAAAATGAGCGTCAGTTGATCGAATGGATCGAAGGCCTCTTCAGTTACCCGTGGGACCCGCAGCGCGCCCTGATGGCCCGCGAGGAAGTCACCAATTTTTTCCTGCCGATCATCCATGAGCGGCGTCGCGAACCACGCAACGATCTCATCTCCATGATCGCAGCCGAGCGATTCGAAGGACACCAACTGACCGACGAAGAAGTGCTGGCGTTCGTGCGCCTGCTGTTTCCTGCAGGTGCAGATACCACCTATCTTGCCCTCGGCAGCATGATGAACCACGTCCTGTCCGATGACGATCTGCGGGCACGTATCCGTGCTGAGCCTGAAATCATTCCCAAGGTGACCGAGGAATGCCTCAGACTTTTCAACTCGACCGCCTTCATGCCGCGCTACACCGAAAGTGGATTCGACTATGCGGGCGTGCACATTCCCGCTGACTCATGGGTTTTGTTTGGCATCCGTCCGGCGAATCGCGATCCCGACGTGTTTACGGACCCCGACCGCTTCGATCTGACCCGCGACCGGCGACGCATGCTCACCTTCTCCGTCGGACCGCATGCCTGCCTCGGTATGCACCTGGCGCGCGCCGAGATGAATGTCTCTTTGGAATTGCTACTGCAGCGCTTGCCAGGATTGCGTCTGGCCCATGGGCCGGTGCCGATGACCAACGCTGTCCTGCGTGGCGTACGACAACTACCGGTACTCTTCGACGGCGTGCGACCTCACTGAGTAGGTCCACGCGCGGCAACGTTCAGGCATTACCGTCAAACGCAGCCAACCAGCCGTAAGACGGATCCTTTCGGTCGCGGCTCGAGGCGGCGGCACAGGCCGCAAGCGCCGTTGGCGGCAGTGCCGTCTGGGTCAGCAGATCCTGCACGTACAGGCGCTGCTCGATTGCCCAGCGTCCATCACGCCGCGACCAGCGGTCCAGATAGCGACCGCGTGAGATGACCTCGGTGGGCGCACTGGCTGGTTGCGTCCACAGCACCACGGTGACGTAAGCCTCACTGACTGCGCGGGCACCATCGGCGTCGATTTTCGAGGAGACATTGGTGATCTGGTGCGAGTGGCGCAGCATGCCAGCGTGGGCACTCCAGACCCAGTCGACAAACCCACTGCCGCTGCCCGTGTACATGTCGATGTATTCGCAGGTCGCCTGCGGGTGCCAGATTGAAAGTGCGAGATCCCGATCCATGCGGTCCATCGCACGGCAATAGTCCGACAACAAATCGCGGATGGCCTGCTTGGCCAACAACGTGTTCAAGTCTTGCGCTGCCATGGTCAGTCGACTCCGTAGTTCAAGGACGTGGCCAGTCCTGAGGACGGGCATAGCCTTGGGGCACCTGCATGGGTATCAGCAAGTGCTGACTGAGATCACCGAAAACTTCCGTGCCTATGCGCCGCTCGGTGAAGCGCCAACTGCCGTTCACCTTGGCAAAGGTGTCCAGATAGTCGCCACCAATCACCGGTTGTAACGGTAGCCGGTCCGTCTGCTGAAACACCATGACGTAACTCGAGGCACGGGCCTGATCGACTCCGTGTGGCTCGATGATCAGGTTGGTCACCATATGCCGCGTGCGCGGCGTACCGTTCTCGAACTTGCGGGTGTATCGGTCGTACTCACGGGTGACCGCAGCCGCGTCTGAACTCGCCAGAAGGTATCCTTGGGCATAGACGTCGGCGTGGGCAAACAAATTACCCATGGCTATGAAATCACCGTGGTCGAGATGCCAGGCATAGCGATGGATGAGGTTTTGGATCTCGAAATAATCATCGGCAGTCATCGTCAGCCCTCCTCCAGTGGTGCGGTCCTTCATACAATCCCATTTCAGGCGCCATGTCGATTGCCTGCCAGGTGCGCAATGCGCACGACTCGATGCCGCCGGGCTTCCAGCCTTCGTGCAGCGCGAGTAGTCTGGAGAGAGATCAAAGCCGAAGGTGACCCTCCATGAAGGCAGTCCGGACGCAGGGCGGTCGGGTCCAACTGGTCGAAGTGCCGAGACCCAGCGGCGACGGCGTACGCGTGCGCATTCGCTCAGCGGGTATCTGCAGTTCCGACCTGCATCTGATCGCGGGCGGCTGGCCGGTCGCCAGCACCTTGGGGCACGAGGTGGCCGGAGAGCTGGCCGATGGCACGCCCGTGGCGGTCGAGCCGGTCGCCCCCTGCGGTCATTGCGATCAGTGTCAGTTGGGCAGCTACGCGCTCTGCCGACTCGGGCCGCAGATGATTCACGGCGTAGCGCGCGACGGTGGCATGGCCGAAGAGATGCTGGTTCCCGAACGCTGCATCGTGCGCCTGCCAACGGGGCTCGACACACGAGATGCCTGTCTCGTCGAACCGCTGGCCTGTGCGGCACATGGCCTTGGTCGTGTGCAGTTGCGGCGTTCGGAGCCCATCGCGATCATCGGTGCCGGCCCACTCGGGCTGTGTACGGCTGCCCTCGCCCGGCCGCACGTGCGTGAGGTTGCACTCGTTGCGCGGCACGACGCTCAGAAGATAGCCGGCGAGCGCCTCGGTGCGCGTATCGGTGCCGAGGGTGAGTATCCCGTGGTGATCGAATGCGCGGGGACTACCGAGGCGATGGAACACGCCGTGCGGCTGTGTCGACCGGGCGGCACGATACTCATGCTGGCGGCCTATTGGGGCGGCTTGGCGTTACCCGCCTTCGAGTTCGGCCTCAAGGGACTCACTCTCGTGGCATCGAGTCTCTACGATCATTGCAGCGTAGGCCGCGACGTTGACGTTGCAGCTGCCGTGCTCGCGGCAAATCCGCAAATCGCCGCCGCCATCATCACCCACCGACTGCCTCTGGCAGAGGCAGTGGAAGCGTTCCGCATTGCGGGCGATCGCCGTACCGGCGCGATCAAAGTAGTGCTGGAACCCTGAGCGGCTCGCCCAGCTCCGACCACTCACCAGTGCCGTCCGAGCTGCGTAGCGACTCGATCAGCAACCGACGAACCATCGACTGACAAGGGGCTCCTGCTGATGAAACTTCTACAAGACGCGCGTGCAGTGGTCACCGGCGGAGGTGCGAGTGTCGGACGCGCGGTGGTCGAGACATTTCTGGCGCATGGCGCACAGGTTGCGTTTCTCGAGATTTCGCCAGAGCGAACTCGCGAGGTGGAACAGGCGACCGGCGCCAAGGGCTACGTGGTCGACATCGCCGACAAGGATGCGGTGCGCGCGGCCATCGATGACGCCGCACGTTGGATGGGTGGCATCACGGTGTTGGTGAACCAAGCCTCGGTTTGCTATCTGAGCGTCGTGCACGAGACCACCGACGAGGACTTCGAGCGGATGCTTGCGGTCAACTACAAGGGGCATTTCTATTGCACGCGGGCGGCCATTCCCCACATGCTGGCTGCAGGCAAAGGCTCGATCGTCGACATCTCTTCAGTGGCCGCCACGAATCCCGGCTGGGCCGAGAGCACCTACTGCGCAGCCAAGGGCGCGCAAATCGTACTGAACATGGAAGTGGCCATGGACTATGCGCCGGTGATCCGAGCCAATTCTCTCGCAGTGGGCTGGATCCGCGACAGCCCGACCTCGCGGTTCGTGCAGGAAGTCCCCGAACTGATCGACCCGATCTGGGCTGAGCATCCATCGGGTCGCGGCGGCGAGACGTGGGAGATCGCCAACGTGGCGCTGTTTTTCGCCTCCGACCTCTCGAGCTATGTGACTGGGCAGTGTC